>Ga0123354_10002648_pt1 | contig 23921 bp, 17 predicted proteins | sample TergutLab28metaG_2_FD_97872 | JGI IMG/M metagenome (GOLD analysis project Ga0123354, IMG submission 97872) | Labiotermes labralis P4 segment gut microbial communities from Petit-Saut dam, French Guiana - Lab288 P4 | ecosystem: Host-associated > Arthropoda: Insects > Digestive system > Gut ... | reverse complement strand
CATGTGTGTATGTATGCATGCATGTATGTATGTATTTATGTATGTACGCATGCATGTATGTATGTATGCATGTATGTATGTATGTATGTATACATGTATGTATGCATGCATGTATGTATGTATGTATGTATGTACGCATGTATGTATGTATGTATGTATGCATGTATGTATGTGTATATGTATGTACTACTTCTGTACTTCTGTTTGATTTTGCTATTGTTACTGTTTTTATGTATGTATTAACTTTATGCAATTATAAACAAATGTAGTTGAATTTTCAAATGGCAATTGTTATTGTTGTTGCTGTAAAAGTACTCATTAAATTTGTAGCCTAAATTCTACGAGTTAAAAAGCGGTTTCTGTGGATGTGTAAATTCTTCTGTGTACAACAACAAAGTTAGTTAAGAGTAAGTAACGCCAGTAACGGATATGGAGCTCTGTTTATTATCAATATAAATACATAAACAAATGATTGTGAATAAAAAAGTAATTAAATATGCAATTTGTGATACATTTCGACTTAGATTTTCTTTCCTTTGGCTTGTCACATTAATTTTTATGTACATTTTGTAGCTTTTCTACGCGGTACACAATATTGCACGTACAGTATACATGAAGTCATGTACAACTAATTTACTTTAGAACGTAAGAAACTTAAATGTATTTAGCTAACTTCATGAGGCAGAGTTTTTCTTGAGTTGGTCAACTGACTAAGAAGTGCTGAGATGTCACAAGAAATGTACGTACGTATGTGTAATACCAGCAGTTTTACTTTCATATTAATTTTTTTTAAATAACCTGAATGTGGTCCGGCAGACCGAAACATGTATCTTGTCGTAACGCAGTACATATGTATTTGTGTCTTACGGTGGCGTACTAATTGATTTAATTGGAAGTTTCTGGCTTTTAATGGGGCTTTTCATTACCTTCCTGAGCTAGAAGTATGCAGTCCATAGCATCACTTTCTTTTAATTGAGGATCTGTTTTGCTATTACCTTCCCATCTCCGCCTGATTTTTGCAAGTGGCTTCTTCATTTAGTTTGCCCGACTATAATTTTCTTTGCGTGGTTTATGTATCGCTACAAGTGTTCGGGAAATTTTAAAAGTGGCAAAGTAATCAATTCTGAGTCGAAGTTGTTGACTTCAACATAATTTCGTTTTGTACTATAGAAATTATGTAAATTCGTGCCTGCTCGAGGATATTTGGAGTCGAAGCATTTTGAAAGTGAGTTTTGTAAAAATAATTAGACACCCATCGCCGGCCCCAGTGGCCGCGCGGTCTAAGGCGAAGGTTCTACGGTCGCTCGCCTGCTGAGATTGTGGGTTCGAATCCCACCGGGGTCATGGATATTTGGTCTGTTGTGAGTGTTGTGTGTTGTCAGGTAGAGGTCTCTGCGACGCGCTGATCACACAACGACGCATCACAGTCCTACCGACTGTGATGCGTCGTTGTGTGTGACCTAGAAACCTCAAGAATGTGGAGGCCATGGCCCGTGTTGGGCCGCAGCACCACAGAAAAAAAAATAATTAGGCACCTATCGCGGCATGAGTGATAGAATTTGTGGTGTTAGTGTGAGACCATGTGTGTTACCCATTAGTTTGAAATTCTGGGAATTGAAATCTGCGCTAATGTTGCGTGATGAATTTTATTTTTATCTACACTAATCGATTTTAATCTATCTTTTGTGAGATCCGAAATTCATTTTCATAGTTTTTACTCAGAACACATTGCGGTATACAGAATAGAGACATTATTTGTAAGGAGTCTGTACCTCGTTAAGCTCTACAGCTTTCATTTGAGAATATCTGTGCTGTGATGTTTATGTAAGGAATTACAAGGACAAACGTTTTATCTCTCTGTGCACCGCAGTGTTCATTTATCATGTACGTTGTGATGGTCTGACCCTCGTGTCTGGAGGCCTGTCACAATGTACTAACGCTGCATCATGTATGGATGTTAGTTAATATCATGGGAACTGGTTCCTTCGAAATGTGTGGTCGCTGTGTGAGAACTGTGTGCTTTACTTTCTATTGAGCCGCTGTCAGAACAAAGAACTGTTTCCCATGCTCACTTCCTTAAATGGAACTTTCGCCGCTGCCGTTTTAATGCGTCTGCCATTTTTTTTCTTCCGATTTTGAATCAATGCTGAGAGCAAGCAGTTTTGTGTTGTCTTCCCGTCGTCACGATGTTGTACCCAGTAATGACTTTCAAATGCCTATCTATGGAAATCGAACAGGAATAAATGGCCGCTATATTTTAATTTAGATTATACAGGGTGTTTCTGAAATAGGCGGCTACATTTTCGTTTCATGTTCAGTGGACCAAAATAAAGAGATAACTTCGTAACAACATGTGCCATAGGACACTTCCGTTCTTCATAATGACCACATTAGATTTTAATACGCGTGAAAAGAATTCACATTTCAGACGCCCGTCCCAGTGGTCCTAGGATGATGGATTGTTATTGCCACTTTCAAATTCAAACAGTACACATGTGTATGTCTGGACTGGCCCTGAGCCCCACCCAGCCTCTTACACAAGGGTACAGGGTCTCTTTCCCGGAAGTAAAGCAGCCGGGGTCGTTGCGTTACCACCCACCCCCATCTAACGCCGAGGTTAAAGAAAGAGTAGAACTCTACCTTAATTTCCTCTCGGGGTCTGCATGGCCTGTGTCCAAGGTGAACTTTACCTGACATTGATAACAGGTGCTGGAAGTGTCCGTTTTACTGATTCCGCGAAAACGAAGAGTCATGGGGTACAAGTTTGACTTTTTTATTTGTATTGATGTATAATGAAATACGGCCACCTTTTTCAGAAATACCCTGTACGGACTGGACTCTGTTTCAGTTGCATTACCTCCCACTGTACCAAATGACATCAGTTACGAAATTCAGTGTCTTACGAGAGCGTATTTCGTTTGTTTTTCTTTTCATATTCATTACAGAGAGTTTTTAATATAATGTCGCTCGTGAACTGAAAAGCTTACGAATGAAAACAAATCATGTCCACGTAAGTAATACGGACAAATTTTGAAATCACGATCCTTGATTTTCGAAGTCATGCGACCAGTGTTGCTAGCACTGCAGCTTTGCTCAAGTGTAGGGAGCTTCGTGTGTGCTCTGGCAACAGGAATCGTAATTAGTAATTACGGTGTCAAGAGATTATGCGGAGGTTGTTAGGTAGCTACAAATGGTTGTTCGATGAGGTTGGTTGCATTTGTGAAGAGAACAGGGTCAACTACTGGTCACTGAAACAAAGGCAAATGAAGTCTGGGAGACTTTTATCGGCAGTACCGGAAAGTCAACAGGACAAGCTGTCCAGCAGTGTGGTACACTACAACTGAAAGTGCGTACATTGTGCAGACTCGTCTGCGATATCAAATGAGCAGATACATACCAATGTGTGCAACACTTAACAGCTCAAGACCTTTAAAGAAGTGCGCTATCCGTTTTACTGTGACGTTCTGTACAGACGGCGGGCGAACAATTTACAGCCAAAGTTGTCCGTAGTGACGCCAGTTTCCACCTGTCCGGTCACGTAACCTGGTATAACATAGAATTTGGGGGAACAATATTTCGTCGGCGTTGGTTGGAGGTACAAGTTCCAGCCCCGCCTTCGATGTCTTATGTGCTCTATCAAAACAGACAAGGATTTTTTGGGGTCCTAAGGCACTGAAACTGATGTAGTATACCTGAATATATCGGAGAAACTTCTTATTCTGAGCTTGGAAGAAGAGGATCCTAATAACATGGCATTCCAGCAAGAAGGTACCTGCGACCGCACATTTTAACACTGCATTTTGAAAGTCTGTGTAGAAGTGGATTGGCGGAGGCGTTCCTACCACTTAGCCACCTCTGTTCCCTGCCCTCATGCCACTTAATTTCTACGTCTCGGGTTACGTAAATGATGCCATGGACGTTCCATCCTAGCCCACCTCTTTGCTGGAACTTGTTGGGAAGATTCGAACTGTTACGTATACAGTTGCATCGTCATGTGTACGAATGTGTGGACTGAACTTGTAAACAGAAATTATGTTGTGTAGACAACTTGTGACTGCATATGACATGTCAGAATACTTTTAAGCTGAGAAAGATATGGAATGGTGCTTAATGCAGCAGAGGGACAAAATTACTTTTAATTATGTGGAGGGGCGTTACTATTAGAGCATTTTCCTGAAGAGGTTAGGAAGAGGCACAGAGAATTCATTCAATTTAGTGTGTGAGCCGAGGTTCGAAATCCAGACCTCTCGAATATGAAGCTCCCAAGTACTGCCTCATCAGCCAGTCTCTCACTGAGTTAGGTAATTGGTTAATAACTTGGGTGAGTCAGTTTTTGGTAACTGGTTAGGCCTACGTAGTAAGTGAAGTAGAAAGTCTATCAGCTAATTAGCTGGATGTGGGCAGATGGTCAGTTGTCCAGTTAAGACCGTCCACTCATCCAACATAAGCAGAATGCCGAGAGGCGGTGGACAGGCATACTTCACATCTCTATGGCCGAGCGCCGCTTGCAGTTTTTCCAGAAACGATGAAGCTCTATCAAATGAGTAAATAGCAACTTTAATCGAGACCGTAGAGTAGTTTTAGAGAGGAAACGTGTGGCTGCACTGTCACCATGGTATCACGTTCTAAACTTCGTGCAAAATTCTCGTATTAAAACCATCCTTCTTGAGAGGCGAACGTTTCCCTCATGTAGATCCCGAAGATCCTTGCCGTACTCGCACCAGCCTGCTATTCGTCCCTATTTCTTTAATCCCATTTTAATATTATTCTCATAGGTAAAATGAATCTTCCTTTCAGGTTTTCCTATACATCGTTACACAACCGGATGTGCCACTGATGAAGTGTAGGCCTATAGTGCTCGAGGTGATGGCTTAAAGAATTCAAGTGTTCCGACATAAATATCCGGTAGCATCATGGCTTTAGAAAGCGACTAAATGGAGATTTCAACTCATCTATCACTGCTGTTCAGCGTGTAATGCAGCCCATTTGTTATTCGCAATCTCTGACAGCAACCGTACAGCTCTCCAGGGAGACTCCGTTTATGGAACACACAGGCCTATAATCCAAACCCGAGAACAGAGCAACTGAATACAGGAGCTTTGTGGTTCATTTTACTAAACAACACATTAATGCACCAACTGTGCGTGTTGTTTAACACGCTTATGGTTTGCTATTCCATTTGTTTCTGGCCGTATGTGCGGGGAGACGCAGTGTGCTGACATTTTTAGTGCAACAATCGTGTTCCAGTGATGAAAGTAACACACCGATTTGTCCTTAATTGACTGCATGATTAACTAGCTAGCTAACCAATCACCCAATTTATTGTACAGTTTTTTAAAAATTTATATTCATCTAGTCAAATGAAAACCGAAAATTTATTGCCGATTTAACAAGCAAACTGTCAGTGAACCGTGTCTGTACCCAGCCCGTCCTTCATATCATATATAATAAATTATCATCCTGTCGTCTGTAATCTTAGCGGTCTGGTCCAGCTACAGGTTTGTGCTAAATTTTTAGCTGACCCTGAATGCTACATGTCCAAACCATTGAACATTCTTTGGTGGACAGTGCATGCCAAGCTCGAGAGCAAACATGCTGAAGCGGCAAAGACTGTATTTGCATTTGAGAGGGCTGTGTTTAAAACTCGGATGGGACAGTGTCCAGCCTGACAGGTTTTGTTAGTGGCTCTTCTCCTTCTCTCCAGGTTTGTGCTGTGATAGTGCCGCAGACTAGGCCACGACCGTTACCTTCAACATCCTTTCCAAGTCAACGGTCTTTGCGTATGGCGAAGTCGTTAAGTAAGTCAGTAAGCACGGGTTGTAGATGTCTTCGGGACCATTGATTCTGCTGGGCTGCGTGGTTTGCAACTGCTTACATTCTTCAGTCCACTTGTTACCGGCGAGTCTTTAAGAATTTAGCTGATGAGTCTCGCCGAGACGTAACATCCAAGCCCCCCCAGTACACTGCCACTGGTTGTTGCATATGCAATGGGGTCAATTTTGTTTTTCACTAATTAAGTGTTATTCGGGAGGTGCACTGAACGGAACCTTGCCCTTCTGCTTCATAACTCCACACGAAATATGGTGGTCACGCAGGGCGACAAATTAACCTCTAAACGGCATCGTTTACTGTTGCTAATGTATTGGTTCCTTTCCGTTTTTCATTCGCATTGGTCAGTCTCTTTTCTTTGTGTCTTTCTGCCAGTGTTACGTTATCCACGGTTTGGTAATCTTGCTAATTTAAAACCTGTGTACCCACGTCAGTTTCTGCTGTCAATTGGAGCCGAACCGCGCACGAAGCCTGTGCCTTTTCCCAAAGTGTTCAGTGTTGACTCGGAGAGGTCAGTGGCATGCTGCGATGTGTTTACTGCTTGCCACACTTCCACATTCTTGGCCGTTTTATCTCCCCTGCGTCACAGTGACCTTAAAATTCCATTTGTGTCAGCTGAGTAAGGTACCGGCCTCACCTTATAGATCCTTCGGATAATGTACTTTCCACCTTTACAAAAGTAAGATTAACTTTTGCAGCAGCCACACGGTTTTGGACTCTTAGAAGAGTGAATTGCTGACTCAAGTTTTGTGCAGTCACGATTATCTGCGTTCTGTTGTCTTGCGAAAGGTTGAGCTGTGGTCAAAATAGCTCAAACGTCAGAGGAATGTTTCTGAACTTAAGTAAGTCAGAGTTCCTAAGTTGTGACATTTCTTATCGCTTGTTATTAAACGTCGCTGTAGGTTGCTAAGATTATCTGATGTTCCTACAGGGAAAACCCACTAAGCCCGAAGATTATTTTATGGCTTGACAGCCCTAGTGTGCCCAGGCCTCCTGTATGAGGTTCTTCGATCACACTCAGACAAATCACATTCGGTAGGACTCCTCTGGATGAGTGATCAGTTCGTCTCAGAGACCTCTACCTGACGACTCACACAAAACTCACAAGAGACAGACTTCCACGCCCTCGGCAGAATTCGAACTCTCAACCCCAGCAAACGAGCTGATGCAGACCCACGCCTTAGACCGCGCGGCTACTATGACCGGCGGTTACGAAGTATTGCATTCAACAATATTTTAATAAAATGTTATCAATGCAGACACTGTGTACATATTTGTATTTCACTGACTCCATGCAGCAGAGTCCTTCGTGAGAAGTTAACAGTTTCACAGGTAGTCAAGAAATTCCCCGCATTTTATGGAACCGGAAAGTTCATTACCGCATTCACTAGAGCCCGCCACCTGTCCCTGTTCTCAGTCAAATCAAACCAGTCCATGCCCTGCCACAAATTTCCCCTCAGATGCATTTTAATACTATCCTCCCATCTACTCCTGGGCCTTCCAAGTGGTCTATTTCCCTCAGGATTCTCCGTCGAAACTCTATATACACCTCTGTTCTCCCCCATACGTGCTATGTGCCCCACCGGTCTCATTCTTCTCGATTTGATCACCCGAATAATATTTGGTAAGGAGTACAGATCAGGAAGCTCCTCATTATGTAGTCTTCTCCACTCCCCTGGTACCTCGTTCCTCTTACATATTTGTGTTTACGTTCATAAATGTTATTTGTTTCCAAATATCGTTTTCTAAAGAAAATAAATAAATATTAAATCATTGACCAAATTTTATATTTATTTTTCTCAGAACTATGTTGGATGTAGTGGGGTTTTCTCGTATGCGCACGATATAGCTTCGATGGTAGATGTATGAATGAGTGTGGTGTACTGATGTGTTGATGAAATGATGCGGACGGGGGAAAAGCGAAGTACTCGGAGTACGAAGTGTTCCGGTGCAACTTGGTGAACCACAGATGTCACATAAACTTACCTGCTATTGAATACGGACCTCCGAGGTGGGAGTCCGGCGCGGCAGACATGCTGGACTCGTAGAGCTGCGCTGATGTCTGTGTTGGCTTTTATGGAGAATGATGACGACTTTGATTACGGACTGTGTATTTATACCTCAGTATGCATAAACATACATATACCTGTTGATCATGACAAGTGAGACATTTTTGCTATACACGAACTAATGGATCAGGGAAGGGTGGCTCCTCTCAACTTCTCTGCTGTTCCTCGTAATTTTCGATCAACCCTCTGTCCGTATTTCTCCGAAACAGAATCTTCTTCAGCCAAGGAATTTGACTCAAATGTTAAAGCTTCCGACTCCTATTCTGATGTGCCCGGTTCGAATGTGGATGGGACACTGACACTTGGGTGACATTTTCTGTGGTTTTTGTCAGTTCCTCTATGATAAATATTATAATATTACGTTAAATTAAGCCAAGACCACTTCCTTCCACTTTAAATATTTACAATGTATCATTCATCCGTCATCCTTCCATTATACCTATATGCTGTGAGATTTTACCAGCTTCATTAAGCAGACTTTAGCGGAACAGAATATTCGTCTTCATACCAATGAGAACCCGGTGTTTTGTTGACCGTGCATCCTGGTATGATCCTTATAAATAAGAAACTTGACTCACATTTCTTTTTTTCATGTATGTTTATTTCTATTCTCTACATGTTTCGGGCAGCCATGTGCCAATCATCAGGAGAATTATTGTATCAGTGCGACACCTGGTTTATGTCACTCCCTTATTACTGTTGCTGGTGTGCTGTTCTGACGTGTACACGCCAGACCAGCGTGTGCGTCAAGTTGGTTATTTAGAAGGAGAACCTGGTGCTTAATTTGTAGTTTTTTTATTTGGCGTATTGCCTTATTTTAATTCTTCTGACAGTGTATGGAGGCCATGGAAGTGTGTAAGTAAGCAGATGTACGTTTCCTGGCTGGTACAGCGCAGTTTGCTGAAATGATAGTGTTTTGGGTTATTACACGTGGTAGGGTAGTAGTTTTTCAGACGTTTCGGGGAGACACGCTGCCTCCGTCTTTAGGATAACTGAATTAGGATCAGGAAGCTTCTGACGTGACTGGGAGGAGGCAATCTGTCGGATATATTCGACTGTATAATAGTCTAGAACACAGTCATTTGAAGTACACTCATTTACGTAAAGAAAACGCTGTATGACTTCAGTCAGACAGCAAGGACTTTACTTTCATGAAGAGGCGTGGTTCGTTTCATATCCTTTAAAACTCAGCAATGCTGACTATTGTGCATTGTCCAATGTAGACACGACGTTTCGGGCTTGTCTCTACGGCGGTTTTCACATGTGTTTTTATTCCAGTGATATCTACTTTCGTTATTATTGACATTGATGAGAACTGAACCCCTAACTTCTTACGTATAAATCTCTATGCCCGCCGGTACATCGTGCAGATTGTAGGGTGAAGGCAGTCACTAATTGGAAGTCCTGAAGTGTCCTGCCTCAGACAACACGCGTCTGTGGCGCAGTGAATCACCCATTGCCAGAAATCAGTAGAGAAACAACTTTAATTGGCCCGTGTTATTGACCTTGTGATCTGAGGTTAATACTCTTTTTGACAGTTACGCTCATATTTCGCCGATTGGAATTTTCTTTGAGGCATCAACAGATGTCTAGACGTCTGTTGTGTGCTGTCTTACTGGTCTTTCAAAATGTCTCATAATTTTATATTTAAGAATGACTGTGAATGTAATTGTCTTCTGTGATGTAAAGCTGACTGGTTAGCTAGATATGTAGCGACATTTCGGAGGAACCTCTTACCTCCTTCATCAGGATGTACCTATATACTCTGATTATAAAGCAATAGCTCCATCTTGAACGTCGGTACATATCTACCAGACTATACGGTCTTACAATCTTTATCATTGCACCGTACATTCTGTAGTTTATTTAATTAATACACCAACAAATGCACATATATTCATTTAATGATCTAAAATTCACATTAAAACACTGCTACATGTTTCGATCATACGATCAGAATGTATGCTCCCTGAGGATGATCGTATGATCGAAACATGTAGGAGCGTTTTAAGTGTCTTAATGTAAATTTTAGATCATTAAATGAATATATGTGCATTTGTTGGTGTATTAATTAAATACACGGTCTTACATTCAAGAACACGGTAATCATTTCAAAATTGATTCTGAGTCGGTACAGGTCATGGAGCATAACCCGTAATGGGTACAGAAGATAAATAATTCAGTTTTGGTTTAACAGGGAGAAGCAGCTAAACAAATCGATGCGAATCGAAACTATTTTTGGTTTTATCGATATTTGTCCCTTACTCGGATGGTGCTCCGGTATGCTACACAGGGTCAGAAGAAGAGGTACGATGGCTTGGGAGACTTTCATCCGGCTGAAGCATCGTGCCGCAGGTATGTATGTGTAGTGCGTTGGAGTGGGTAGCCTACCCTACTTTCTCTTTGGCTTCAGTACTATTCTTTTCTGGCGGTGATAGAGCCAACAACTCGTGATTGGTGGGGAACAAATGATCAGAATGAGGGGGGGGGGACTTCTCAGATCCCCACCATTGACAGGCACATCTTCCTACCTTTGAAGCATATATGCTGCGGTGTTGAATCCTCAAGTCTATAAAACCTTGTTCAACTCAACAGGTTCAACATTATTCAGTCATCGTGGTGGCCGTCTCATCGGTCGGTCGGAGGATGTGCTGCTGGTGCAGAGCTGGTTGTTCTACGTGTAGTGACAGACACAAGTTTCAAAATGCGTGATAGACGGCTATATGTTTAACAGAATTGTTGAGCTTCAGCAAGTGAGCAGACAGTGGAAGCTAGTGACAAAGTGTTGTGGACTAGTGTATGTGCTTGTGTGGCGGTGCAGTTCTTGGATTATTCGTGACAGTATAGTGTGACTGGATAACACAAGACGGAAGAACCTGCTCCAGTCGGCGCATCCAGCCATGACCAGCAACAAGGTAAGGGACCAATAACATCAGTTTACATACCCACATAGCTCACAGGCCTTACTCCAATTACACTATCTTCCCTTTCCCTTTCTGTTCGTACATGGTTCCTGACCTATACTTTGCTTTGAATTCTCGCATATTTAACGACGCTTTATTACTTGAACTATTGGCTTTGTATAAGGGTATCATTATTTTTAATGCGGAATTTAGAATTAGGGAGAAACGATGTTGCAACTTCTAAGGCACAACTTCGATATTTGTAAGAAGGGACTGGGGAAGAGCACTATTAACCTGAGTCATGACTGTCGATCTTGTAACCCAGATTAGAACCTCTCCCGTATATTAAGCACAAGTGCCAACCACAAAATGACGATGTTCCCTTTGAATACATTTGCTTATACTTTGACAATTCAAGGTTGGTAGGACGTACGTAATGCACGGAAAAGGAACAAAACCTTGCGGGATTGGAATCATCTCTTAATTAAGGACTCTCTGTGCCTGACTGGTATTTTTTATTTGATTACAGAAATTTTGAGATGGGTTCGACAAATCGAATACACAAAGAAAGAGATCTTTGCTAAAATTTTTTTTTCGCACATGATAATGGTATTTGCTAAAACAATGTGGAACACGGCTAGACCTTGGAGAAATAATATAATACTAAATAGTGTACGTCAGCACAATCACTTTATTACTCAAAGTACTTACATAGGCTACATGTTTCGACTATAGATTAGTCATCTTTAGGCCTGTTTTTGTCATTTGAATCAAAAGATGCTATGCATACTTTGGGATCCCATCGAAATAAGTTCTGGAAATGTGAACCGCTTGTGACTGGAGTCTGCTGGGAATTTGTTGTTGTTGTTGTTGATGTTGATGGTAGCGATGATGATGATGATGGTAAAGCATCTAGTTCCGAAAATAGGGCATTTATGATCACGTGCTACAGATGACTTAGTTGCTGTTTTTTATGTTTTGCTGACCGTGCATCCTGCTACGACTCTGGGTAAATGACCAACTGGATGCACAATTACGTTATATAATATATTTTTTGTTATAATACTCTACATGCTTCGAGCAACTCTGTGCTCATCATCAGGAGGTCAAATTGTATTAATACAGCTTCCGGTATAGTATTCTCCGTAAGTGACCGTCCGGTGTGCAGGTTGAGAAGGAACTTCTCAACCTGCACACTGGACGGTCACTTACACAGAATACTACACCAGATTCTGTATTAATACAGTTTGACCTCCTGATGATGAGCACAGAGTTGCTCGAAGCATGTAGAGGATTATAATAATAAGCGTACTGTATAACGTAATTGTGCATCAAGTTGGTCATTAAGCCAGAGTTAGTTGCTGTTGTGAAATGCTTTGAAACTGCCTCAAAATGGTTTCAAAAGTCATGAGTTTTTAGAATGCGATAATGACATGTGGGGTCTTTAGAAGGGGAACCTTCTTGTCCCTTTAAATAACGTGCAGCTTTTCCAAGGCAGACACTGCGTTGTAGAGCTGTAGTAGCCTCAGCTGTTGTGATTGGAAGAGCAAGTCCTTCTTGTCATTCGGAATGTCTTTGTGTCTGGTTTTGAAACTAGAAATGTCAAGGCAAAAAATGAATTTGTGGTTTTTCGTAACGAATGTTTAAAATTATAGTAAAGAAATCGAATGTTTCCCAGTCAGTATATTTCGCACATTACCGTTCATTTATGCAATTCGTAGGGCACCACCGCCTGAACGCTGAAAGCAGATGGTTGCGCATTCGAAATTCTACCAAGTCTGTGCCCCCACTGTATATAACCCTCTGCTTGTTCAGTTGTCCTAAGTATTTTTCTGGTGTTACGCATTAAAGCTATGGGATGTAAACTGAGCAACTGAAGGCGTCGCTAAATAAACCAAGGAATAACAGTGCAACATTTGAATGCACACCTTTGTGTTTTTTTTAACAATCTAATGCTTCAGCTGTCATTATGCATGCCACGAAGGCATGTGGTAGAGTGGAGGTGTTTACCTCCGGTCACTCGTAAACTTGGTCCTGTATGGAATTGAGTAGTCAGCTTCTGGTTCCGACCGTTTTACTCCCGGTTCGTATTGAATATGAGGCTGGATGGGCCCCAAAACTGGTCTCCCTTTACCTGGAGTCGAACCACGATTCCTCAGTTGTCCAGCATGTCGTCTAATTACTATACCGACTGAGCTATCCTGGCTTCTCATTAATCATGTGTTGGTTGTTGTAGTCTTATAAATACGAGTATCAAACGTCATAGTTTCTGAGATTAGCCGCACGTATTTACGAAATATAACTAGACGGACGTACATGCGTATGAGTATTCAGGGAGCTGCTGTAGGTTTGATATTTCAGTACTAACCGTATTGTAAAGTACTGCTTGACTGTACGAGATTTACTGTTATCATAGAGGCCCTGCTGAAGGGTATCCATCATCAGTGATAACACGATGCTGTCAGTTGCTGCGTCTGTGTAATGTCGATGGTCGTCATGCCCTGAAGACGGAACCTGTTCAACTTATTCTGGGATGTGACGCCACGCGGTCTGGTCTGTCGACGTTTCAGAAGGATCTCCTATATTATCGTGGTGGCTGATAAACGATGGGATCTCCTATATTATCGTAGTGGCTGTTAGACGATGGGATCTCCTGTTTTATCGGGGTGGCTGATAGACGATGGGATGTCCTGTATTATCGGGGTGGCTGTTAGACAATGGGATCTCCTATTTTATCGGGGTGGCTGATAGACGATGGGATGTCCTATATTATCGGGATGGCTGTTAGACGATGGGATCTCCTATTTTATCGGGGTGGCTGATAGACGATGGGATCTCCTATTTTATCGGGGTGGCTGATAGACGATGGGATCTCCTATTTTATCGGGGTGGCTGATAGACGATGGGATGTCCTGTATTATCGGGGTGGCTGTTAGACGATGGGATCTCCTATTTTATCGGGGTGGCTGATAGACGATGGGATGTCCTATATTATCGGGGTGGCTGTTAGACGATGGGATCTCCTATTTTATCGGGGTGGCTGATAGACGATGGGATCTCCTATTTTATCGGGATGGCTGATAGACGATGGGATCTCCTATATTATCGTGGTGGCTGTTAGACGATGGGATCTCCTATTTTATCGGGGTGGCTGATAGACGATGGGATCTCCTATGTTATCGGCGTGGCTGATAGACGATGGGATCTCCTATTTTATCGGGGTGGCTGATAGACGATGGGATCTCCTATGTTATCGGCGTGGCTGATAGACGACGGAGACAGCAGGTTCGTTTGAAAACGCAGTACACACCTACCAGACTATGTGACTTCACACCCCAAATGACAGTTATAGTTACCAACTTGGGAGCCTTAAATCGCGCACGAGAAACGTAGAAGTTACAGTTCTGCTTCCTTACCACATCACACCGTGTAGTGTTCAGCAGTCATGCTTGCCATTCAAGAGATCCCGGATAAGTACATGGGCGTGGATTCCGACTACATTCACCAAGAGTTTTGTGCCTTTCAACAGTCTCTTGAAGAAAGTGTTGGGATCGTAAGTTAAAGTAGGCCGGTACCACTTGCTACATGCACACGTAATCATGCACTCGTTCAACACTCTGTATGAACTTTTATGTCTGATAAAGTGCTCTTAAATATTTGACCCGCAGCACCATGAAAGTACTCGTCTGTCCAACGCCCCCGATATCCTAAGGAGCATCTTTGGTTACCTGACTTCAACGGTTCTTCCTTCTGGTTATAGTAGTAGTGAGATAAAGGCAAGCGTTGAGCATTGCTGGAATTATACTGACAGAAACCGGACTGAAACACAAATCTTGTGTAAGAAGTACCTACACATCGAGTCTGTACTTCACACACACAACAACTAAAGGCTCTGTTACAACGATTGATCAGTTTATGCTGCTTTGGTAAATCCCTGTTTCTAATGTTTATTGGACCGTGCATCATCTTGATAGTTGAATAAAGAGAGACCAGCTTGATGTCACTGGCTTTTTTATTTCATTATTTAATGCTCAACATGTTTCTGATGTTAATATATCCATGCTCAGGAGCTTGCGACTTATTTGTTGAGTTATTTCATGGGTTGTATTGCATCGAACCAGAGCAATACAACCCATGAAATAACTCAACAAATAAGTCGCAAGCACCAGAGAATGGATGTATTAACATCCGAAACATGTTGAGCATTAAATAATGAAAGAAAAAAGTAAGTGACATCAAGTTGGTCTCTCTTTATTCAACAATCCCTCTTTATTTTATGACGAGAGTTTTTTTTTTTGGTGTTCGACCAAGTATTAAAGTAAATGCTGTGGTCTGAAGGACCAAAGAAACCTGTAGTGAAACAGATAAGCTTGTAACACTGTCTGTACCTGACGAGGTGAGGCTGACCTACATCTTGTTTGTTTGTAGTCAAAATTGAACGACACTTGAAGGTCTAGAATTGGGCTAAAGTGGTGTTACGTGTCATGATTACAGCCAATCAGATGCGCTGTATGTCGGTCTGATGTCAAGTTTGCGTGGTCGTATTGCATTGTGCTTTTGTAAGTATTCTGACAATGTAAATAATCATGTTATTAGGGAAACACACGTAAAAAGTTGTGACATTTAATTCTCCTTTTGTTCTTGGGATGGGTCGAGCTCCATTTCAAAGATTTGTATCAAAATTACTTACTCTTCCAGAATTAATTTTGAATTGTGGTAGGCCAGAAGGCTTAATATATGATTAGCTTTTCATTTCTTTGCGCTGCTTTTAAATCTAAAATGTCAGTGCAGGTGCTTTTACCTGTAAAGAACTCTCCCCTTCTTCTCTTCCTCCCCTTCCCGACTCATAACATTCGTATACAAAGTACATATTCCCCTGATTGTTTCCTAATTATTGTTGGTAAACTGTATTAAGAAAAAATATTTTCGCTAAAGAACTGATATTTCCTAAGTTTGGGGACTCACTTGCTCTAGGCTGTCAGTGGCGGTTGAGGTCTGCCTGTCTATTTGCACATTTAATATCAATTAATTTCAACGGCATGTGATGCAGGCAGTCCACATCAAAGTTACTTTTGCGATTACTGTTTTGGTTCGTATTATTTAAGTTAAAATACAAACTAATTCTTAAAATCTACGTGTATTCCACAGTTGATTTGCATGTGACAATTCATTTATGTCTTCAGACTTTTCTTTAAATATATTTCGACATACTGAAAGGGGAGCAGTTATTGACTACGCAGTGCGTTATATGTACTTGGTTTCATACGATAACACGTAAGGTGCTCTGTAATTCCTCTGTCATCAGTAACCTGTGACCCGTTTAGAACGATTTTACAAGAAAATTTACATTAATCCCTCTTTAGGCACTCTTTGGGCGTCACTGTCTTTGTGATAATTTACGTGTACTGCGATCCTTCGAAGCGTCTGGAAATATTTACCCGACACGACACGATACGACGCGACTCGACAGGACACGACTCGACAAGACACGACTCGACGCGACATAACTTCACGTCCCAAACGACTCGAATCTCAGCACACCGATGTAAGAACCTCACATCTATCCCGATATTGATCTGAATGTTGACTTGTCTACTGTGTTAGGTTCTTGTCTGACTCTGAATCAACTGTTGAAATTATATGGCGGCGGAGGAATGGCAGTCTGATGGTGAATGACAAATCAGGAGCGATGACCATAGAGTCGGTAGTGACCTATTTCAGGACAAGGCTTGGTGTCAACGATGGAACAAAAAAAACCCATAAAAGTCTTCAAAATATAAGACACACTACATATTAGGTCTGGGTGCTTCCAAGTGCAAAATCTGACGTGTATACAGCTGTGTTGTCCGACTGTGTTCGTTAAGAAGTACTGATGGAAACCACAAAGTGCTGCAATGAGGTTAGCCCACGTAGACCAAGATTCAAAAAGCGTACTTCATATCATATGTATATAGCAACAGAGCTGCAGCGAAGCTGTAATTGGAAGGACAGATTTCATCATATGGGAAACTGGCCAGTGGGTTGAACGTACTTCATTAAGGGGTCTTCGGCAGAGAAAGCAGGGAGTGCAGTTCGCAGTTCATAAGCACAACGACACACAGTCCTTTGACGCTTAAAATCTGTGACCTTAAACTAGTCTAAGCGAGACCTAGCCACTGTATTGGAGTCATGACCCAGAGTCGGCACTCATCTGTTCGCTTTCTATCATTATTATTTCCTCCCCATTGCATTTCTTCTTTCTTGATTACCATTTAAGCGATACATGTGTACGTTTTTTGCATTGTCTAACGACGTTGCGTGAACTACAGACATTATGCACTGTCTATCTTTATTGTTGCACCGTGCATTTTGTAGTTTATTTAAGTAACACACCAACAAATGCCCATACACAGTCTTTCATAATCTACAATTTACATTAAAAAACTTAAAACGCTCCCACATGTTTTGATCATACGATCATCCTCAAGGAGCACATTTTTGTTCGTTGCTGAAGTTACAGTTTAAAACACTCAGTGATTTACTTCGTTATATTAATTTGGTACTGTGGCAGCATGTCGTGTGTTATGTGTGAGCTGTACGCTGTTCTCAATTGAACAGCGTACAGCTCACACATAACACACGACATGCTGCTACAGTACCAAATTAATATAACGAAGTAAATCACTGAGTGTTTTAAGCAGTAGCTTTACCAAGGAACAAAATATGCTCCCTGAGGATGATCGTATGATCGAAACATGTAGGAGCGTTTTAAGTGTTTAATATAAATTGTAGATTATGAAAGACTGTGTATGGGCATTTGTTGGTGTGTTCCTTAAATTATGCACTGCTGTGTTGACATGTGATTATATTCATATGTATTGTTCCTTAAAGACTTATTTAACGACACTTCCAGCAGATACGAACTAAAGTATGCAAAGAAACAGTATACTTCCGCCTAACACATCACAAGTTTGATACAGAGAATTTAAAAAAGCTCCATTTTTCTGCTTTTAGTGAAGACGTCATCAGGCTGTGCAAGGTTGTGGAATGTGGAATGTGGAATACAACAATGCAAACGGTATTAGTCAAAACTCAGGCATCTAAAATGTCACATTTAGTATTTGTAAATCTCATGGAATGGTTTATTACCATAAACATTTTTAGTGACACCTCGTGAAGGTAGCTGCACGCCGTATCTATTTACGGATACTAAGTGTGACAATTCTGAGATATCAGTCTGACTTGATATTAAGCTGTTTGCATTGTTAGACATTACTTCATTTTATCAAATCTCTTAAATCCTGATGATGGCTTAATTAAATTCGAAACATGTAGCTGTTTTTAGGTTCTTTTTGTCAAATGCGTATTGTGTTTGACGGTTACCCAATATACTTAGAACAACAGGATGAGCTACCTTAAGCTGACGAAAATTTAGGTACGTCGTCCTTGCATCCACCGCTACTTTGTAATGTGGAATGTTAGAATGATTATTGGATGATGAACTGGAGAAAGTTGTTGAAGAAAACAGATGTCTAATTTAAGGTACAGTGCTGTCATTTTCATGGGCGAACGTAGGGAAGGCATGAAGAGCATCAGAATAATCTGTGTCTAGACCAGGTTCAAAGCGGGCACCTTACGTGTACTCATCAAGAACTTTAGCACTCGATACAAGCTGTTCATTGATGATAACCATGAATAGTGAATATGTATAAATTTGGAAGGCAGCAGTAATGGCCGTTTCAAAAACTCTCCAGTGATTTGTTTGAAGAAACGGGAAGCGGATGAAATATACAGAAATATAAAGAATAACCCGTTGAGATTCGAAATGTCTGCCGTACAATAAATTTGAGAGAACTATACTTGTTCGGTTCTTTAATGTAGAGGTTTTATAAATCCTGGTGAACACAAGCAGTGGAACACTTTGGATGTAAGATCGTGTCATCGCCAGGCTCCGTCAATTGATTGCTTCCTTCTTGGCGATACAATCCGAATGGAACCTTTGTTTGTTCAAGTGTAGAAATTTTATTTTTTATTTATTTATTTATTTTTGAGAAGTTGCACGTAGGACTTCTTGAATTAGGACCAAAGTATACATCGTAGGAGCCGATCCCAGTGGCCGTGCGGTCCAAGGCTTGGGTCTGCGGCCGCTCGCTTGCTGGGATTGTGGGTTCGAATCCCGCCGGGGTTATTGATGCCTGTCTCTTGTGAGTGTTGTGTTCTGTAAGGTGGAGGTCTCTGCGTAGAGCTGATCACTCGTCCAGAGGAGTCCTACCGAGCGTTGTGTGTCTGAGTGATCATGAAGCCTTTATAATGACGTGACTCTGGCCCATTATGGGCTATTGCACCATGTTGTATCATAGAAGGAAAATTAACTAGATAACTAACAAACTAACTAACCTAATAACCAACTAACTAACTAACCTGCTACCTAACTTGTTCCAGGGAGCTGAGTCCTTCCTGAGAAGCTAACAGGTCTTCAGCTAGCCATGACAGCAGGAGGACAACACACACACACACACACACACACACACGAACACACCCACGCACACATACACACACAAAGCACACTCTAAACAGTACGGATGTTTGAATGCCACAAGAACACGACGACTTCAGACTCTGCGCTTGTTGGTTAGGCATTGTGTTTTATTACGAAGATAGTATTAATGACTGGGAATTTAGATGTCCTTGGGGTTTTTGTACTCGGAGGCAACACTAAAATATGTCTTCATATGATTCATAAATGTTTTGAAGTGGAATGGTAGAAGTTTACCTTCATGGTGGACACATAGGTGGAGAATCTCATCATTATCTATTCCTTCTTGTGACGGTATTCGAGATGAAAACAGTTTTCAGGGACATAACCACCCGTCCATCCTTTCTTTCATGTTTGTTGTATACCTTCGGAGCCCTATTCACCTGCTGCATGTGTCTGCGAGCCCACTCTATATCCCCTGTTTCACTGCAGGATATTAGTTCATAGGCATCGACGCCTGTGGACAGATCATCATGAAATTAAACATGAACTGCATGAGATTACAAATTTTTCCATCCCCAAATTTTCTAGACTCCCTGGCAGCAACCAGTAACAAATAACGGGAAAATTCGTTAAGTTGTAATAAGCTGTACGCGCGAAAGAAAATTTAAGGCGTCATTATAATTATTACGTACATGACAGGGGTTTAAGTCGATATGGATTTTCCGTGTCTATATCGTGATATCGATACTGTTTCGGTTTACCGGTTTAGAGATTTTAATTGTCGAGTATTTAATTAAAGATAGTCCGCAACACAGCTTGCGGCCTTTAGCCTTATTTATGTTACAAATGGATGTGAAATGTAAAACTTAAGCTGTAATGAACGTTTGTAGACTTTTTTTAAAAAATAAGCAGCATATTAGATGGGAGGATTCAGGCTTAACATTGCCTTGCGACCGGTAGATCACTCGTCGAGAGAGTCCCACTGGATGTCTACTAACGAGATCCAGAAAACTGGAAAATGGGAGGATCTGGGCCGTGCTGACCATTAGCGTCATGGAGATAGATCGTCTTAACATTACTTGAATTAAAAATCCGGACTGCAAGGAACAAGCAGATACAACAGTTGGACTTCTACCATGTGTCTTTTGGATTGGACCAAATTGCCTGGTCTAAACTGCAGACTGGACCCTTTGGGGATGCCCCCAAACCCTGTTGTCGTGGTTATGCACATGTATTCTTTTACTAGAAACCATATTGTCTGTAATGGATACATTTATATTTTTGCGGTTCTTTCAAATAAGCAAAAAAACGCTGCTTTGCTGCAAAGACATTACAGAATTTGACGTTCACAGGGCCGTGCATCGTAATATTATTCCTGCAGTAAAACCAACTAGATGCACCAGTGTATCAAATTTATTTATTTTAGAAAGACACTCTACATGTTTCGGACAGTCTTTCCGTCCATCAACAGGAGTTCAAGACTGTACATACAGCAACCAAACAGATAGTGCTACTGCTTGCTAGCAAGCTAGCAAGCTAGCAAGCAGTAGCACTATCTGTTTGGTTGCTGTATGTACAGTCTTGAACTCCTGTTGATGGACGGAAAGACTGTCCGAAACATGTAGTGTTTTTCTAAAATAAATAAATTTGATACACTGGTGCATCTAGTTGGTTTTACTATAGGAATAACATTACATAATGTATGAATACGTTGGGTCAATATCAAGGTAGAAGAGCTCATCCGGTTGTAATATCGTATCTTCTTCTTAGTACGGCTCTACAACTCTTAGTGCAGAGTTGTGACCTTCTCAACCACTTCCTTCCATTTCCTATTCTGGACAAGGGTCTTCCAATTTGGCACTTTTAACCTCTGTATATCTTTTTTAACATCATCCTCCCAGCGTATGTTTGGTCTCCCCGTTGGCTTCTTTGAAATGGGTTTCCAGGCGTGTATTGCCTTGACCATTCTTGTTTCTTGCATTCTTTCGATATGACCACACCTTTGCACTCTGGCGAAGTTTATTATGTTCTTATGTTTTATTATTTTATCCAATTCCTGATTAGTTTTTATTCTCCAGGATCCATTTTCATAGGTTGGGCCAAATATTTTCCTCAAAATTTGTAATATCGTATCACTTCATATAAGTCACTGATCTGTAGTGTGTGAGGTTAATGGATTTGCCAGTGACGGTGGTTCCTACAGAGCTGACCCCGTTGGACAGCTATTACCTCATGAAGCCAGTCATGCTACTGATTTACTGCCATCTCATGCTAAGTGTTTATTCAGTACTCATTTCTTGTAGCTCAACTAGTGTAGTGTGTTTTGTTTGTCGGATCCTTGTAAATTATGAATAGTATGACACTCACACAGGATGATGCTGTGTTGTCTGTCGTCGGTTACACGAACGCTGGAGAAGGCCACGATTACCTCCTATTCAGTTTTCAAGCCGCCAACGCAGTAGTGAGCTGTTTTTGGTGCTGAATTATGGAACAGACACGTATACATTGGAACAGAAGGTAACTCGGAGTCTTAAGTTGTACCAATAACCAAAGGGGGAAAAAATAAAAGAGGAAAGTAACAAAGACTTCAAACCAAGTGACGAAGAGTAGACTGACTGAACGAGGTATATCGAGTTGTTCGACTCTTTTCGAACGCGTTCGGCGACGTCCGTCATGTTGGGAGACGCGTCGCGATTGGAATTTTGTTCGTCGTTAATCGAGCCATTTATGGCCACGTATAAATGCAGTAAATGGATATCGTCTTAAGTATATCCATGTTTACGACCAAGGTTTTGTGGCAGTCCATATTTACTTTTTTTCTTGAATGGAAGCATCACGATGTGCTTGTAACGTAATATAATATTATATAGTGTACGTCAGCACAATCACTTTATTACTCAAGGTAATTATAAGGCTACATGTTTCGACTATAGATTAGTCATCCTCAGGCCTATTTTGTCAATTGTGTTACCAGATGCTATGCACACTGTGGGATCCCAAAGTGTGCATAGCATCTTGTGACTCAATTGACAAAATAGGCCTGAGGATGACTAATCTATAGTCGAAACATGTAGCCTTATAATTACCTTGAGTAATAAAGTGATTGTGCTGACGTACACTGTTTAATATTATATTATGTCCATGTTTACTGTAGACTTTTTTTTTGAGACAAGAGCTGCAGACTTCTTTAAAATTATTTACTTCGTGCACTTCGAATCAATATTTACATTTAATGCACCAACAAAATACACTCATAATGCATAATATTACAGTCACTTTACTCGGACATGTTTCGGCATGACAATGCCATCTTCTGGGAATACACGCCAAGATTAAAACCAATTAAAGTAATCTAGATTACATGTAATTTATAAATGTAATCCGGTTTAAGTGGTTTTAAGCTCGGTGTTTACTCCCTGAAGATGGAATTGTCATGTCGAAACATGTCGGAGTAAAGTGACTAATATCGTGTGTTATAAGTGTATTTGGTTGGTACGTTACATGCAAATAATTACCAACATTTCGAGGAACTTACTGTTTTCTTTTTCCGAGTGAAAGTGATAAAAACTTTAGAGTGTCTGAATATTTACAAGGGCTGCAAGTCACCGAACGTGACTGCTAATAATGGTGTAAATGTACAGGGTCGCAGAAGTGTTCCAGCGACGTGCAGTTCGTGACGGGCTATGTTCCTGTTTTATCTGCAGACAGTCATCCTGTAAAGCGCCGCTGTCAAAGAAGCAGCTGTAACTGATATACACTGACGACCATTTGCGTTATCTGTTTTATGTGCCTGAAATAGGGTAAGCAAGTCTGTATCGGGTGGTTATTTGGGGCGGTGACATCCATTAATTTCACGTAACAAAAGCACAGCTCGTAAGGCAGTCACCAGATCGACACACGACACGATTCTCCACCTCTTCCCTGTTCTTCACGCAATCCGTTACTTCCACACTGCCTAATTTGCATTCTTACCTCCATGTAATGGAAACCAACTTGATGCACTATTTATCCTCAGTTGATTTCGTCAGTCAACCTCTACATGTTTCGGGCATATTTGTAGCCCATCATCAGGAGGTATACTATATATATACAACAATTGGTACCTGTTATGCTTTTCAGTTGACTGGCTGTTGGCCCGGCCCGGCAAACAGACAGTCAACTGAAAAGCACAACACGTACCAATTGTTGTGTACATACAGTATACCTACTGATGTTGGGCTACAAATGTGCCCGAAACATGTAGAGGTTGACTGACGAAATCAACTGAGGATAAATAGTGCATCAAGTTGGTTTTCATTACACGGATGTATCTAGATGCACGGTCAACAAAACGTAAAATTTGCATTCTTACCTTTGGAATCTCATTCCACTAATGAAGGACTTCCGTTGCTGAGCTGATGGAATAAATTGGTCTGCAGTAGGAATGTTGCAGATAAGTCTATGCTTATGAAGGTGACAAAATTCTACTTTTAATCTACGTCTGCCTTCTTCATCAGTTACACACAACAGAACAACTACGATCTTTATCGTTGCACAGGTCATTTCGTACAGTCATTTAATTAGCACACCAACTAATGCACATACATAAAATTTTTACATTAAAACATTTAAAATCGCTCCAACATGTTTCGATCCTAAGATCATCTTCAGGGAGCTACACTG
>Ga0123354_10002647_pt1 | contig 23925 bp, 11 predicted proteins | sample TergutLab28metaG_2_FD_97872 | JGI IMG/M metagenome (GOLD analysis project Ga0123354, IMG submission 97872) | Labiotermes labralis P4 segment gut microbial communities from Petit-Saut dam, French Guiana - Lab288 P4 | ecosystem: Host-associated > Arthropoda: Insects > Digestive system > Gut ... | reverse complement strand
TCGGGCAGTATCTGTTCTCCAAAGTGTTCCGAACGTATCCTGTTTTTAAGTCGGGCAGTATCTGTTCTCCAAAGTGTTCCGAACGTATCCTGTTTTTAAGTCGGGCAGTATCTGTTCTCCAAATACCCTAACGTTTTATTGTGTACACCCTTAAAATCGACGCCTCGTATCGGATTGTGCGAAACAGTTTAAAAATTACACCACTGTAATATTACGAAATATCCGCTAAAATGCTGAACACCCCGAGTGACCTTATTCCAAACGAACACAATTCACTAACGCCTGTGTCCACAATATATACGAACCAGGCAGGTATTGCGGGAAGTATTGATTTTGTATGTGCGGACGTCCAATCACGAATCACATGGAAGATGTTGACGGGTCGGGTACGAAGCAGCTTTAAAGGTAATGGCATTATTTGTTAGATAGGGTCAGTAGGAGCTCTCGTATCCTCGGTCACAGAGACCAGTGTCGCATTGGATTTCTTGTTAAGGGAAACAAAATAATATTTGTATTCTGTCCATGTTAGCTGAGACAGAACATTTGTTGGATCCGATGTTCTCGTCACAGCTAAATTAACTCTTCACCGGATACTTTATTGCCTAAATAAAAGAGAAACTTTTCGACAAATACTTTAGGGCACAAACATAATAAAGTAAAGTGTCGATTATCCGAAGTAATTTGGATCGAAGAAATTCGGTTAATCGAACTGTTCGGATAACCAAATATGCATGAGAATGTTATCGTAAAATCCTGTAATTGATCTAGGAAATTGTTTGCAAATGATAGCCAGCACGCATTGAAATAATGATGTATACTAAATTTATTTTGAACTTTCTTAATTTTTGTACATGGATTCAACAATAAACTCACACACTTATACAAAAAAAAAAAGATTTCAAAGTCACGGGAGACTCGTGAGTACAGACAATAGCTGAAGCAGCCGACATTCGAATGAACTCATGTAATGCTTCAACCGGCTTAGTGACATTCAAGTACAGTAGCCAGTATTTGGAAAGCACTTGTAACTTTTCTTTTACCGGCGGTGTCTCGGGTAATTTTCGGTTCGGACCTTTGGCGTTCGGATAATCGACGCTCTACTGTATTTCGAACAACTGAACAAGCACGGAAATATCCGTCTTTAAAGTACGCCCACATATATTTTACACATATATTGTGTACAAACCTGTGGAAAATACAGTCATAATCAGAACCAATACTAGGAGTTAGGGAGTAAGGCAGCTATCTGGAGTATGGCACACAAAGGAAAGCTATAAGTGACAATTTCTAGTATTTGGTGCTTTATTTTTAAAATTTAATATTTTCATATCAGAATAGATTTTCTTGTGGCATATGCATGTTCATTTTGTGTCAAGGTAAGAACTTCTACGTCATTTCTTTGTGGAAAGGTCTTTAGGGTGCACAAGCGCTTAGTTTTGATGTTAAACACTTACAGCGCAGTGATAATTACACACACACACACACACACACACACATATATATATATATACACTATATATATATATATGTATACATATATTATCGGTTATATAATTTAAAAGTTGTTAATTTTCCCTCACAGTGGATTTATTTGTTTCATACCGTTCTCAAATCAACGCTGTTTTTTTTACCTAAACAGCATTAACTGACTAGTGTTTAATGGGAGATAGGTACTTAATGTTTATAGCTGTAAATAATGTAGATAAATTGAAGTTCACAAAAGAAATTCATAGGGTGGAGGCCTTTCTCTCAAGATAATACTCCTCAAATTTCTAACGTCTCACTTCTCCTAACATATTTATCAGCAAGTCGAGAGATCGAACCCTGCGAAGCTTTAAGCGAAGTGATGCCGTTACTGAAATCCCCTGCCCGAAATAATGTCTATTTGTCTTTAGTTCTGAAATGTGCTGTTCAGGACTGATAAAGAAAAAAGGGTAAGCTACTGAGGAGAACGTACTTCACAACAATAATAATATGGCCCCTTGTACAATTTTTTAAAATGATTCATGACCATGCACTGATTATATCTTATGAGGTATAACCAACAAAGGCATTTACAGGTACGCAGATTTACAATATAATAAATCCACATATCAGTAAATGCCCTTGTGTACTACTTAAAACCGAGGTTGCTCTCTAATGTAATGTGTGATGGTCACGTGTACAGTTGCTCAAGTCTAGTCAGATATCAGCTACATATTCCGTTAGTACAGATTAGGACGGTCAAATTGTGACTTGCGGGGTGAGGAAGTGGAACAAAGCGGAAGGAAATGAAACCAGGGGTGTGAATTCAGTACCCATTTTTATGTATAGCGAGTCAATAAAAAAAACCGCTCCAAAATACTCTGGAAAATGGAATAGTTGAAAAGAAATTTCTGTTAGGCATACACAATAAATATATCTTGTACAGATAGTAGTCGGGGACCGCGGTAGCACAGTGGTTAAGGTACTGTGCTACAAATCAGAATGTCGCTATTTCGATCCCAGCTAGTGTCATTGGATTTTTCATTGACATAAAATCTTTCCGATCGCACTATGGCCCTGGGGTAGACTCAGCCTCTAATAGAAGTGAGTATCAGGAGTATTTCCTGGGGGTAAAGGCGGCCGGTGTGTAGGGCTGACAACCTTACCACCATCCTGTGCCGTTGACATGTAATCTGGGAACCTTAACTTCCTGGAACCCTCTGGGCCACTCCAGGCCTGTAACGGGACTGCCTTACCTTACCTTACAGATAGTAGTCGGTGAAACATGTTGTCTTGCCAGGTTCAAATGCAAACCCACACTATCTCCATTCCTTAAAAACCTTCCAAATTTCAAGTTATCATTCACAGACAGTACAGGCCTAACTGAAATTACGTTACATAAACAGGAGGCCTATAGACCCTAAAACAGCTGCCTAAAAAATTTTAGCTTTTAGTCTGCTCTTCTATATTTGTGGGTCTGAAAAATGTTTCTAATAAAGGCAGGAAAAGTAACATGGGAGAAGGAAAATCCTGCCTACTTTTATTAGATAATAATATGTGGCACTTTGAACCAAGTTGTTTTAGATAAAGTGCAAGAAATTTGTAATTGGAGTGGGGGGGGGGAATGTAACATGAATTTAAAATGTTGTTTGCAAATATTTAGTGTTCTGAGAGATGTAGAAGTAGATACGTGGATAATAATGCAATTAATTTTAAAATACTATAGTTTAAGAAAGTGAATTATCAGGTTCGGGATCCAAAGGCAGGCTCCTATGAACAAGTTAATGATCCACCGTCTTCCATACAAAGAGGAAAGCTTACTCCCTGTAAGAGCAATTCTTACTTTCCGAAGAAGTAATTTGCTTCAAGAAATTTTATTCTGGCTTTTCATTACTGATTTATGTGTGGATACAAAATCAGCTGAGTTGATAAGTTGCATTACGCACTGAACCAGTAGTTCAATCACATTACTTAACTTCTTATGGCAAAGCGGTTAGTGAGTAAGAAATTGGAAAGAATATGGAAGGAAAAGCCGTGGCCTATTTTGTGGTACTATACCAACATTTAACCGAATTCACTGACGACAATCAAGAAAAGATGAGGAAAAGTATTAGCCAGGACAGTCGCTGTCCCGGCCGAAACTGGAAAAAATCAGCCATGTGAATGCAAATAGTCAATTTTACCATTTAGGCGAACTTCCTCGCTTAAATAACTTCCTACAAATAGACAGGCATACAGATTTACTGACAGATAAGTCTTGGCAGGCAGACACACAGGAGAGGCGGAAAAGCAGTTTTCAACCGAAATGTTCTATCTTCGCTCCACAGAAGGTTTATATGCCACAGTAAAGGCATAAATCCGCGTGTTTGTATCAACTAAGAACCGGCTACACTAAGAAGTTTTGAAGAAAATCTATTAGGTATTGAGGGCTTTTTGGAAATTTTCATAGACATCAAATCCTTCCGATCGCACTATGGCCCTGTGGTCGACTCAGCCTCTAACAGAAATGAGTACCAGGAGTATTTCATGGGGGTAAAGGCGGCCGGTGCGTAAGGCTGACAACATTACAACCATCCTGTGCCGTTGTCATGAAATCTGGGAACCTTAACTTCCTGGAACCCTCTGGACCACTCCAGGCCTGTAACGGGACTGCTTTACCATATTGAAGGCTTTGATTATTGAGTTGCTTGGAATTACTCCTATGCATGACGCAGACAAGAGATAAAGCTCAACTTGTCATGTATGTGTGTTACAAAAGTTTGTTTGATTTATTACAGCATTCAGTCTAGTATCTTCCGTTTATAATTTCTTTTATACGGAGGTTCGCGAAGCTGGGAAATGTCTTTCATATCTGTCCGATCGTGCGTCTGTCCGTTGGTCCGCCTAAGACAACTCTTCTCCAAGTAGATGGATTTTAATAAATTTTGTATTATGGACCTTTGTCAATATATGTCAAGATAATTCATGTTTGATTAAATTGTGACTGACTGTGATAGTATTGAAGACATATTTACTTATATATCACTAAGTCCTTTCCTGAAAGAAAGTTTTTTTCAGGTTCGTATAATAGAAGCCAACAAGTTGTACCATTTCTCAACTTTATTTTGATATACACCTCTACATGCTTCGGGCAGACTTGCTGTCCATCATCAGGAGTCTTGATACACGCACTGTATTCACAGTAACTGGTATTTGTCTTATTAGTTATGTTGACTGTCTGCTTCCATCTCAACCTCGCTAGCATACAGTCAAAATAATTAGTATGATAAATACCAGTTGCTGTGAATACAGTGTTAAGACTCCTGATGATGGACAGTAAGTCTGTGCGAAACATGTAGATTTGTATATCAAAATAAAGTCGAGAAATAGTGCATCTTGTTGGCTTTTACCATAAGAATATATCATGATGCACGGTCCTCAGAATGTCAAATGTTTCAGATATAAGTTGCAGAAATAAAATCGCAATACAGATTTCGTATCAACTACGTTTTCAAGAAACCGCGAAGTTTAAGATATAATTACAAAAATTGCGGCCCAACCAACAGACGATAACGTAATATAGTGTTGAAAAGTGTATTTTGCGTGGGGAAGGGGGTAATTAAGAGAAAAATACAGATATTGAGTCACATTTCATTGCTTGCATCTAGGAATACGAAATTTAAAAGCACAGACACTATGAATATATCTATAAATTACGTAAGTGTTATTGTTTTTAAGTCAGAAATTACAAAACATTTTAACGGACTGGAAATTTGAGGTTATGTGTGATTGACACGTTTAAGGAAAACAAAATTATCGTGAACGTAAAATTCTTCAAAATAATATAATAACACGCAATCATTATGGTAATAATAGCCTAAAATATGTATACAGCTTATAAAAAAGCAACAAAAATTGTGACGCCCTACTGAATAAATTGCATGATCTTTCGAGAACATCCCAGGTTATCAGGATCTGACGCGCCCTAGCGTTAGAGCTGTAGAACATGTCCTATCATGTTATTCCTCGTTTAATTTCCGTGTATTATTTTAGCTAATGGTGTACAGTACTGACAAGCTACGTACGATTCTTGGATAGTAAGTTCTTCGTCGGACTTGACATTAAATTCATCATTATATTCAATCCAAACAATACTGTTAAAATATACATATTTTGTATTTCTATTCGATATTAACCTCACACCTCCATCTTGGTGTCTGAAGTGGTAACACTTGATAAATATACCATCGAAACGCAATAATACTACACGAAAACTTGTCTCTGTCAGATGATAAATCAGAAATATATTCAAGATGTATATCTTTAGGCATTTTCCTCAGTTAGCAACGTATCTCTTGTCTCTAACATGCAAAACTTATATCCACAATTTTATAGTAAATTTAGTTAATGTTTTACCTCAGAATAAAATTAATATAATTCATTTTAAAAATTTGTTGTAAATGAAATTCCTGTTATACCTCAGAATAAAACCAATACCTTGCAAGTACACGAAATCACAGACAGAGTAATGTATTTGGCGTAAGAACATCTCAGCCTACATTTTTTCGGAAAATTTCGGTTTCCGGATAGTTTACTAATTCCGTGGGTATGTGACTGACGCTGGTCCCCACCATGAACTAGATCAAACCAGTCCACACAATAAAGCCTTTTAATCGAACTCAGTGTTAATATCATAATCCCATTAAAGCACGGATTTCACAATTGGCCTCTGTCTACCAGATTTTCAAACAAATATTTTGTAATCACTAATTATTTCCCTCACGCTTTCCACGTGCCACAAAAGTTTATCTTTCTCATTGTGATAACCTTAATACTTTGTGAGTGGATTGGCTATTCTAATGTATTTTGCCCTTGATATAACTTGCATTTCACTGGACAGTTTTTCTTACTTGAAAAAGTAGTCTTATGGTATAACCACGGTACGTTTCCATGGCACGAGGATTTGGATAACCACATATTGAACAAAATTTGACTCTGTACGAAAATATTCCCTTTGATGAACTTGCCTATATTGTTTATGTTTTGATTTCTTCAGCTTTTACCATTGATAAGCTAAGAAGAGTGAATACTGTGTGCACATCTCACTGAAGATCTGTGGTTTTGCGGTCAGCGTCAAATTACGAGCGACAGCATGTCAAGTGGGAAGTTCACCAGGCAACCTCTTTTTCTGCGATCGTTGCTTTAATAGGATTAGGCAACTTTCTACAGTAGTTGTGAAGTTGTTATCACTAAATATGATGGAAGTTGTGATAATTACATACATCCTATTTTAATATCAGAAATTTATTTACCTTTAATTTTAATATTGAATATGCACGTCATATTCAGGATAATTTGTGACAGACTTAGGATGGAATAAGCATACTAAAATGTGTAGGATGTATGAATAAGTGAAATTATTTAGGTTAGTGGATTCAGAAAATATACAATATGTTGAATAAATACAGGCCTGCCAATCTGTTAGCGGATGACCTCCTATTTACTTGCTGCCTCATATTTACCGAACACATACTTGTTTGTTTACAAGAATATTAATTTACTCGGCTGAGAGAGAGGAACTGATGTTGGCATGGAAACGGGGGTTGGTGGTGGAAAAAGCGAGTGGCGCACGCTCAAGCTAGAGCTGCTCCAGAATATTGGCTTCTCAGTGTCACACGCAGTTGGGCTTCAAGTGGCAACCGGGGCTGGGCCAGGGAGCCCCGGGCAGACGCCCACTTCTGCAAAAACTTTTACACTTCTACACTCTTTAAACTAATACAACCACCATCGGGTTTCGCTCATCACTTCGTTCTCTACGTCTTCACCTCTGCAATAACATCTAGCTACTCAGATCTGTCTGTGTTGCTGTTTTGTGGTTATTTTTATTGGATGTGAGTAGGAATATATGTGTGACGTCGTCCTTCACGTGGTGTCTCGCCTTTTCATTGATCCTGGCTTGTTTAAAGAAAAGGTACCGCTTTGCAAGCGCTACGCCCTGTTTTTTTTAAGCGCGTCTCTTAATAGTGTAAACTGTACATGTTCTGTTTTGTGTTGAAGGTGTGGGAAATGGTGAAGAATTGCTAAATTTACAGCGAGTTAATTATTTGATTTTGTTGTTGCTGGTGATAATTTCATTAATCAAATTTGATGCATACATTGATGCTTGTTGCAGTAAGTGCTAACATTTAAAGTTTACAAAAGAAAGTTCCAACCGAATGATAAATAACGATAATAATAATAATAATAATAATATATCGGACCATGTTATGCTAATTAAAAGTCTGTTCGCTCCAATAAACCTATAAATAGGATCTTGTTTTACAATTAAGTCTCCACATGAAATATAAAAACTAGGTAAATGTGGCAAGGGTGTTGTTTATTCAAAGACGCTGTGCTAAGAGCAAAGTTGTATAATTTTGTAAGGAAAGTGAAACGATGAAGTACGAAGGATCTTGGAGAAGGATCACAGTATCTGCGTCACATTATTATGCAGATTTTTTCTTCGGAGATTGGGACAAGCTAAAGCTAGAGATAAGAGGAGTGTCTTGAAAAACAAGATTGGATCAGGATAGCCGGCCTCAGGTATGAAATATAAACAAGATTTGGACCAGGTATGACGTATAAACAAGACTTGGAACGCGGAAGAGGAATTACCTCAACAAGACTCTCGATTGTATAATCAGTCTTTGCTTCCCAAATTTGGAAATCAATAATATTTCATACCTAAAGACATAGATGTTTCTACGTCACTAATAATAATTCCATTCTCCCTCTACAGAGTGGAGTCATTGAAGCGTGAATTCTACTGAAAACAGCTGACTTCTATTAGCATTTTAAAAACAGAAGCTTTGCTTTGATCTTTCTTAGAAACACAACAATGCCACTGAAGTTTTCAGTTGTAAATTTCAAGGAATAGTAATGCAGACCAATGAAATTAGCTTAGCAATATTATCAGAGCACCGTACGTTCCATTCTGAGAAGTAATCACATACGTAGAAGAATTTAACTTAATATTTACAATATCTACCCTCTGTCAGGGTTATAAATTACTGAGAATTTTCAGATTAGAGAAAGGAAAATATCTTGTACATTTCGCCGTTTCTTATGGCTTTAAGGCTATGTTGCATAAATTAAATTTTTTGCTTCAGTTAGCCTATTATTATTATTATCGATATAATTATCATTACTAAAATAACCATCATAATCACCAAAATAATAATCACTATCCCTGCTGTTGCTCTCGCACTGATAAGTATCATTACTAGCAGCCGTGATAACATTGTCGTTATAATGGCCAGACGTCCTGGGAGTCGTATTTCTATTCCCGACAGTAGCAAAGAGTTCCGACCAGCTCTGTGGTCTACGCAGCCGATCATTCAGTGGGTCCAGCGGCACATTTAATGGACGGCAGAGTGGCCGTGACTTGAAGATGTATTTGAGCCGTATCGCCACTTCCCCATACGGCTTCACGGCGTGCAGAGGATATTATTATTATTATTATTATTACAATTTTAAACAAAGACAAACTGAAGGAAACGCATTTTATATTGTCGTAATGAAAAACGATATTTCTTGAATGTTTCTTGGATGTCTTTTTCACTTTATCCTCATCTTGCCCATTTTTACTAACTTACATTAAGGAACAACTCTGAAGGATACTGGCAGTTTGACAAAATCCCTTTCACCAGAGTAGGCTAAATAATTTGGTCTTTTGTTCTTGTATTTAGTTTTCTTTGAGCTTACAAAATATATGTGAGCAATGAAAGTTATTGGAAGGTATGAAGATGGACTCTCTTAAAAGGGACGGCATTCAGTGCAAGGTGTTAAAGAAGAATTGCAAAGTAGGAGAGACTTATTAACGGGGAGATGGAATGGGTTATATGACTAATGAGAATGAACATAATTCATGCACGTCTAATATAGGCTACTTCAGGCGATTAAAAAACTGATGACATATGTGAAATGTAGGAAAGTGGGGAAAGGAGAGCAGAAAATTTATGTCACAAAACGTGAATTGAAGTGATCAGTTTTGAGGTGTGGGCGTGGATGCAATGTTCAACATGTAGTAAAATCAAATTGTAAATGACAGGTTGTTAAACTGAGGAATGATTTAAACTTATGGTGATAAGGTGCAATGACTGATTTTAGTAAGCACAGTGATTAAATTTCGTATTCCATAAACACCGGAAAATGAATTATGAGCCGAGTGGTTATTAGCTTATTAAGGACTCTCTTCCTTAAAGTATGGATTCAGAAAGAGTCGTGTACTGCACTGGTGTGGTATTGTGGATGGATGAAATGTGAAAATGGAAATATTTGTGAGATTTGCTGCAGACACAGTGGTGAAGTTCTAGTTTATATTCTTCTAGGTTATAATATCTTATAATTTGACGGTTTTACCAATATTTTGGAGAAAGCTGTTACGTCCATGGTCAGAGTAGAAGTGGCCGCGGACCCAATAAGATATTCCAAGTCGCTGATAGCCGACTATGATATCCAAGAAGACAACCAGACACAAAAACGGAAGTTCTTACTATTCCCACATGAGCCAACATAAACATTCTTAGCAGACAAGGAAATCAGGTTCATGGAATTTTTATCCTCGACACATAAAGGAGATTATCAAGCTATCTTCACCTCCGGCCGCTTCACCCACAGGTAAGGGACTCCTTTGCTGCTGTTTATGAGGCTTGAAGTGTCCGTAGACGGCACGGAATTAAGAGTAGTAGTAGTAGTGAGAGTAGTAGTAGTAGCAGCGATAGTAGTAGTAGTAGTAAAAGGAGGAGGAGGAAGAACCAGAGAAGACGTAGGAGAAGACCTTCACCACAAGCAGAGCATTGAAAAATTGCCAAAGTATAAGACATTGATTGTACAAATTATCAAGTGACTTTTTAAAATGTTTTTTTCAATTTTACATAGATTACTTAAATAATTACAAAAGTAATCATTACGGAAGACGCTCCGATATGTTTATTACTAAATAATCTGCACTTACTCAATATGAAATAAAACAAGTTCATTCTAACTCAGTTTGTTACATTGACATGAGTGTTACATGTTTCGGCCTGTACTTTCGTCATTGTCAGGTATACCAATACAAAAACCTTACAAAGGAATAAACAAATAACACAATGTAAAAGTAACAAATTGAATTAAAATAAACCTGTCTTGTATGAGGCTGAAAAAGTGTAGATTATGTATTACACAGTACCTTACCAAAAGGGATGACAATCATTATGTCACCTTCGTATTTAAAATCTGTCCATTAAATAGACTGGGGTAAAGAAAAATTTCACAACTTCTGTTGGATATCGAGTTTGTTCTCTGCTAATTACTGTAAGACAGTAAAATTACTGGCATTAAGAAGACCTGATATGATTTTGTAGCAGTTATTATTATTATTATTATTATTATTATTGTTGTTGTTGGAACTGTAATTTGTTTCTTACTGTCTTGTTTTGCTTGTGCTATTTCATTTTGTTTTTGTTGGTTTGTTGTACGTAACACATAGGTTACATTTTTACATCAGCTTTTGGCCATTAGCCTGTCTAGTCAACAAGTAACAAACAATAAGTGAATTTGATTATTGTTATGAACAACCCGTATGCTGTCAGTAATTCTACATTTTGCTTCGCACAGTTTAATACGATATAAACGACATTTTGTACATCCACCAGTAAATGTTAGCAGTCCCCAACATTTATTTGAGGTCGTGTAGAATATGGTTTTGAAATTGATAAAGTCGGGCATAACGGACTACTGCTTCATGCTTGTATCAATATTGTGCTTCCTATGCAAATTAGAAATTAGACTGTTTTGTGGAAGTAAGAAAACTAATTGCAGGAATATAACATTCAAATAAACTAAAAAGAAACACAACGTTCCATTCACAAAAATCTTAGTAATTAACCAACTTATTGCACAAGTTATTTTTTTATAATAAATTTATTATATGCCTCTACATGTTTCGAACACTATGTGCTCATCATCAGGTTGTCAAAATTGATACAACATCTGGTATCATCACACCTGTAGGTGGCCGTCCCGTGCACTAGTTGAGAGAGGACCCCATTCACATTCTGCAATACCACGTAACGTATGCATGTATAACAGTATAAGTATTTATATGTTTGTTAAATTATACCAAATTATATGCTCTTTGGTGTACTGCTATCTTAAACGTACACACTCGCTGGTGCGCACATTCTGAGGATACCCACATTATACGTAACGTATAAACTAACGTTCGAATATTCCACAGCAGAAGCCCTAAGGTTTATTATTTTTATTGCATATATTTCCAGTCATATATACTTACTATTACTACTACTACCACCACCACCACCACGACTACTACATCTTCATCTTTATTGAGAAGAACTTATTAGACTACTCAAATACTTCACAGTCTCCATAAGTTACACTTTCTGGATACAAGCCCAAAACGTAATGATTTGCACCTTTACTGTATTTATAATTGTTGAGTCAGAGAGTGCTGAAGAACTAAATATAAACCAGTTTTGGATAAAATGCAGTAATACAAAAGAAATATGTTTGCAACGCAGAAACAGAATGCCCCTAATAGATTACCAAGAATACTAAAAACTACAGACCAACAGGCAGTAGAAACCAATGGAGACCATTAAAGACAGTTCTGGACGTTTGAGATCGGAACGGGTCAGCATGTGGTCCAGCTACTTGTTAGATAGACGGTGATGATGGTGATGATGATGATGATGACGACGACAACGACGACGAGTCATGAAAAATATTTCGCACGTGTTGTGCAAGTCTTTTGTTCTTGTAATCCGTCTGCTTACCAAATTTCACGTGTTTTGTTGAATTGTTTTATTATTCAGCTTATCAAACCGCAAACTAAAGCAAAGTTTGTTAGCTCTGTCATATCGTTTTTCCACATCCTGCGTAAGTATAACCTTTGAAAATATAGCACAGAATTTCAAGATCTAGCAAGGATCAACTTTTCAGGACACTAAAATATGTGTCGCTAGTGTAGCTCACATTTAAAAAATTCGTTGTATTTAAGGAAGGTGACAGGAATTCTTGCTTAAATATATTGCGGTTAGTACTGGAATATTTAAAGAAGGCGCCCGCAGATACGTGTCACATATAACATGTTATTCAGAGGGAGTTCTTTTTTAATGGACAGTCGAAATTTGGAGATTTTTTCTCGAAATTTCTGGCACCAACCTTCCAGTGCTGCTTCACCATATTCCAGAAAATCGAAGAATTCACGTTGTTCATTGTACTTTAGTGTTCTGTCTGTGAAATAAAAGACATTCTATCCTCAGCACTTTTTTGAGACCTTCTCCATTAAATGGATTATTTTTTTTAAAAATTCATCCTTCAACGTAAAACTATTGAAGGCGTTCAAATCTGACGCAGGCGAAGGCTACAGTTCCCAGCGTGTTTTCCTTTGACCAACATTTTTTCTCTAAGCAAGACATGGACTTTTTCTTGTAAAAAAACTAACAACTGTTAAAATTATATTTTTACATAAAATCCACCAGAACTCCACCGTGTTTCGATCTTTCTTCATTATCTTCAGGGAGTTTCTTAGGTTAAATAAAGCATAAACTATAAAAACACGCGTGGACTATTAGATACATTAAAATTTGTCCATAAAATGCCAGCAGATATAAAATTCGTTGTAGCAGTGCAGAACTGGTTCGCGAGATGTGGAGGTTGTAAAATTATCGATTTTTACAAAGGTTCATATCAGGATGATATCAAGTATATATTTTGGTGGCCAACGTTAATAATTCACTCATGTTTTTTATGTCGTGGATGCTTTATTGATATTAATTAACAGACTAAAGATGATCAGTTTAGAATCAAGGTGGAGTTCTGATCGACTGTGTGTAAATAATATATAATTTTAACACGTTTTAACATGTGTTTGTTTCATTGTACTTATTACTTACTAATTGCCAGACATGAATAACATTAAGGTGGAATATTTTTTTGAGTAAGCTTTTGTGCTGTCCTGCTGAAAATAATAGAGGTTCACCCGTAGCTGGATGGGTGAACAGAGAATGGTGTCAGATTGTGGTCTTATTGGGTGAGAAAAAAATAGGCCCAATAATCCTAGTTGCACTTATAGCACACCACACACCAATCTTAACGTCATATAAGGCTAACTGGAGAGTTAGTATGTGATTTTATGCAGACGAGAGTTGTTACTGTGAAAGTGCACATATCCCCTTCAGAGCTATAAATAACGGGTGTTGTATCTATTTCGCCATCGTTCACCGTATGAAGTTACCAGCGTATCAAAACCATGAATTTCTCTTCACGATCGCTTAAGGTACAATTCTCGAAACGCAGTTGTCTATGTAGACGCAAAGCAGCAGGATTTCGTGGCCCTTGCTCATATTTGCCGTGGAAGTCGAACCGCAGCCTCTGTTTAAGGCGTACCAAATACAAAAAAAATTTAATCTACTTTTCCTCCATTAATATGTACCTTGTTTCCTGTCTAGATTTGAACTTGCCTTTGAAAAGGTGGAACAATTCAAATATTTGGGAAAACCCCAAAGGAATCAAAATGTCAGTGGGGAAGAAAATAAGAGCAGATTGAAGTCAGGGAATCCTTGCTATTATTCGGTACAGAATCCATGGAGTTGGTTAGCTAGTTAGACTTGAACTTGTAGCTCCAATTTTTTTCCGTAATTGAAAATTTTTTTGAGTGTTTGAAACATGTATATAAGGAATTTGTTAAGTGAATTTATGACAACACTTCTTGTAGTGCGTGTGTTTGGCGTATAAATCACACAGAAACACGCAAGGCTGCAGTGATATTCCCTTTACTAAAAGTGTGTATGACTGACAAACCACAGGCATAAAGACCTATGCGACAGATAAAGAGTAGTTAGCTAGACGATTCAGACAAGTTCCGCGAGATAATTCCGCCTTAATCTTCAACGCGTCCACTTAGACAGATAAACAAAATCGCAACATACGATAGCTGTTCTAACGGTCGAGTGCCTACTTCAGTCTTCGCGCAGTAGGTAGGGTTCTATATTACAATGCCTCACTCTTCCTAAAGCGGCTCAATATTTCTAGAAAACCAAACATACCAATAACAATAAAACAGTTTCTTTCGCTAACTCCCTTTTACCTGAAATTTTGAGCAGGCTTTGGTTTGGACACTTGCATTGAAAGGTATTTAATATTACCTTTCAATGCAAGTGTAGGCATGGAATAATACAACATTATGTAACTCACTTGTATAATGTTTTAAGTTTAGTGAAAATTTAGAGGACGACTAGAAATGTGAAATCTGATCAAGTATTGGTGAAGATAACAGTGGTAGTTGCTCTTCCAAAAATGAAACATCCTTAGGGTTTAACTGGGTGGGAATTACCTCTGAATATTATTTATACTTAAAACTAATTTTCTTTTGGCTACTGAGTTGGAGATGGCCAAATAAACAAGGGTTGGGGGGGGGGGAGAACTAGGTGTATGCAGAGGATAGTAAAATCCAATCTCTCATTTTTCTAACTTGACTCTTTCCTAAATTTAAGTTCCTTATATCCATGGTCGAATTTTCTCCCCACTATTATTAGTCAAGTTTTATCACACAGAGAAACAATGTCCCTGTTATGAAGAGCAGTTACAGCTAGATATTACCATACACGTAGGCCTTCATGAAAAGTGCCCTGATTTAACCAAATTTACAATGAAATTTTATAAAAATCTGACCATTCAGGTTAACCCTGTTACATGCAGATATCCGTTTTAATATTACCCCAGAAGGTAAATTCAGTGCACAGTCTGCTATTTTATTTATTTAAGACCAATCTTCATATTATCCTCCCTTCTACGTCTAGTTCTACCACGTTTTCCCTTCCATATATTTGCCCCACCGAACACTTTTCATGTCTTTTTACACGTAGCTTATGCAAGACATACTAAATTTGTATAAAAGGAAAATAAGTAAATCATCAGTTGGCTTTTGTGTACTGCTATGTTCTTTTTCGGTGTAATGTCTAGAGGGGTTCTGTAACCAACAATAGAAATGGGAGACGGTGTGGTGTTAAACTATTTTAGTTGAGCTGGACGTATGGAATTCGATTTTTTCATAGATTATAAACGTACCTACACATTTTGTAATATACATGTTTTAAGCCAACGATCACAAACATGGCGACTGTGCGAAATTTCTCGACTACGACATATAATCTAAGGTAGACAGAACAAACAGTTTTTTTTCCGGAAATAAGATGCACATATTGCTACTAGCAATAAGATGCACATATTGCTACTAGCAATAAGATGCACATATTACTACTAGCAATAAGATACACATATTGCTACTAGCAATAACAATCGGCAACGTTTACAACTGAAAGTATTAAAATATATCTATTCTAATAAGAACTGTCTATTTGCACATAATGGCGTTAACCCATGCTCTTAAGTGTAATTTATCATTAGATTACATATACTAATTATATGATACAAATATGAAATTAACAACCAAAATTTAATAATTAAAATCTGTGTGGCGGATAAGTAGTCCTGATGACTTCGAATTTCATTTTTTAATTTTATGTTATATCTATGGAGAATGTCGAATAGACGAATTCTAATGTAGCCAATACAAATTCTATCAACATAGTATGCTAATATTCTCATTGTGTACTTAATGACTTAATGTGTAATTCTGTACTCACGACATTTTACACTTCCTCATACTCTGTCACAAACGCAGACAGAGGAGTCATGTTCATGCTGATGTCTGTAACACAGTTTGACTTGCATGCAGTTCAGCAAAGAGGACCATGCTAACCAGTAGGTAGCTGACACTTCACATCGCTTCACAAATTAACTACAATGCATGGATTAAGTCTACAAGCACGTACGGCATTAAATCGTAGCTGCGAAATCTGCATATTTGGTTATGAGCTTATTTGATTTCGGAACTGTCTCCTTCCTAATACAAATGTATTTTTGCGAATTCACAATTTAATATAAAGTTTAATTCGCTACACGTTTCGGCAGTTTGTTCCATCTTCAGGGGCAGCATACGCAAATACCAAACTGCAGTTGCACGCTACCATTTTCAACTGCAATGAAGTTAGCAGTAATTGTCGGAAAATACAGCCAAGGCAAGAGTGGAGGTACATTCTACTGTGAATATACACAAATGTGCTGTCAAGAGGACGGGGCAAACCCTGGCGTTGACTGATGAAACACAATATGAAGCAAAAGTTTGTGGAATTATAATTAAGTGTTTGAAGATTGTGAAGTTTTTGGCTGGAATTGAAGACATAACTGATTAAAAATAGTGAGTTTCATTTATAGGAGAAAGTTAAATGAAATTAACGGACCGCGGGCCTCAATTTCAACAACATAATCACTTAATCTTAACTGTATTGTTTTCTTGGTTCATAAACACAGTCAGAGAATTCTAATATATTTTTTTCCATTTTACAGAAATGTACGCACGTAGAAGATGGTGCCAGTTACCCCAAATACAAATATTCATATCCCTAAGTAAGTAACGTAACCGTAAGGCTTGTATATAAAACACTTTTATCAATGTACATCAAACAGCATAAAATATAGGCACAAGTTATGTTTCTATTAATCCTGTGACTTTGTGATTCTCTTCTCTTTGTAATGGTATTTTATGCGTTCTTTGCACGAAGTGAATACAATGAAGCAATAAGCCATTTCTGTCCGCGTCTAGCATTTCCGAAAAGAGTAATAAAATCGACACAACTGATCCCTGCAGGTCTACAACAGAAGTCGTGTGGTCAATTTAATTGATTTATTTCGTATGGAAGGAATATGATACGTACTTTAAAAGAAACTAAAATCTAACTATATCAGTTTTCTCCGAAATGATTGATTCTAGCAAAACTTGGCCCAGTATACATACCAAATTAATTGTACTGAGATACACAACCTGTATTTCAAAATGTCCTTTGAGCTGTCCATTCTTACATTTGAGACGACATCATATGTCAGAAGAACGCAAGTTCAGCGTGTTTAGATATGCCCTAATTCTACACTTCACAAAATGAAAAAATAATAATTTTAGACTAAGCTCAGGGATTATATTTGCAGCATTGAGTTTTGTTTATGCAGCAGAATTGCGTTTGCAATCAGCTTCCATTTTCATAAGATGAGGGTTCCCTTTCTATTGTCAGTATACTGCAGTTGCAAGCAATGGGAAATTCTAGGTGGACAGAATTAGATCTTATCTCCACCTGCTCAAATTTCGTCAAGATATTCCACTAGATAAATTACACATATTTTGGGCTATGTTTTTATAAGTGTGTTATTTAAAGGTGCTATCAATTGCTAAGCTTATAAGAACGTCGAAATAAATGATCGTTTAGACAGGTTTGGTGAAATGATATTGCAAGTGCAAATAGAAATACTCGAAAAAAGAGCTGTTCCAGTGCTATTTGGTCCACCACAAATCCTACAGAGTCTGTTCTGGAATTAGGGCCGGCCAAAGGCGGACGAAGACTAGTAAGATTCATAAAACATAAATTTGTGTATTTTTACGTTAGATACTACACCGTTTTAAAGTTTAAGCCTATATGTTTGTAAATATATATCAATAAAATTAAACAGTAATTTGCACACAGTGTGTCGATACGGGTGTGAAACACTGGCAAATGACTACGTTTGAAAGAAACCATTTTCAGTTGGCCATATGCGTCGAAACATGTTGAGACTCCTTTCAAAACCTGTCTGCTTTTTTTTATATAAAAATTCTGTCTTCCATGTTCATTTCCTTTGGTACAATTTACGTTGGTAGAAATTAAGAGCTGTAACAGTAACAACACAAATTAAGAGCTGTAACACTAACAACATAATATTTATAGGGTTAAAGTCTATGAAATAAGAAGCAGAGTATATAGACTCTGCTCTGAAATTTTCGTTCTGTTATCGTCTGGTTATTTAACGACCCTGTCTGTAGCTCTGTACGTATACTGTTGACTGTAAAGTGGTTAAGAGTAAACGTTTTGTCAAGTTATGACAGAAAGCTTGTATGGTTTGACAATGCAAATTTTCGTTTAATGTACAATTTTATGGCGATAATTACTTGGAGATGGAGCCAGGCAGCTGAAATTGGAAAAAGGTCGACCATAACAAAAAAATGAATATGAAATTATTTATTAAAATCCTACTAAACACGTTTATTTGATGTTGCATAATTTACTGTTTATTTTACAAAATATTCAACAGTTTCCGGTTCGTTTTGAAGCATCCTCAGGGAGACCAAATGTAAGAGAATAAAACTATGTATAATCACATTACACACTGTTGAATACGCGTTTCTTTATACAGGAAGTATAGCAGCAGTATATAAGTCTTTTTAGCATATAGACTCTACTCGTGTAAATAATTAGTTAAAGATAACAGTATAAAAGATACAACGTTGTTACAAAAGAACGATTTTTGTTATATCAGTAATTTTAGGGTACTTAGGTTTACATCTAACTAGAAGCCAGCCTTTCCTTTGTATCAAAAAACGACGAGTTTTCTTCTTCTATCCTTACTATACGTAGTATCTTCAAAATGTTTCCAGAATCACTTTGTGTCTGAGAAATACAAATAGTACAATTATTTAAGCTGCATTTCCTACAAAGTAGTCCCCTTGTGCAAATAAACGCTTCTGACAGCGACTGTAAATTTGTTGGAAACATTCCTGGTAGATATTTTGTGAAAGCCTTTTCAGCTGTTCCGTCACAATCTTAATAATGTCATTAGTATCCAAAAGCGCCGTCCCGTCAATGCAGATTTCATTTAAGGAAAAATCAGATGGAACTAGGTCAGGAGAGTATGGGGGATGTTCCAGTGTCGTCACATTGCTCTTTGCTAAAATATCCTTGAACAAACCGCCTCGTGTCCTGCAGCAATGTCGTGAAGGAGAAACCAGCTCTTGTTTCTCATATTTCGGTGCTTTTCCTTCTGACCGCATCCCGAAGGCTACGAATGATATCGGTATACATTTCCTTATTCACAGTTTTATCTTCAAGGATGAAACAGTAAAGGAAAATTCCTTGGCAGCCAATAACAGTGCCAGCACAAATTTTTATCTACACCTATTTAATCGAAATTGTTTGCTTTTGGTGATGATACTGATTTACGTTTAGAAAATTGCCGTTTTATTTGTTGATAGTACAAGGCGCACCATATTTCTTCCTTTGTAGTAATGTTGTTAGGAAATTTGTTGACTTTATCAGCCATACCAATAAGATCACCAGAAATGTTCGTTCGTGTTTCTTTTTGTTTGAGAGTCAGCAGGAGGTACCGAACGTTGAAAAAAAGTTCACGAACTCCGGAAAATTTTGAAGCTACGACATGTAACACACATGTCACTAATGACTAAGTGTGAAGTTTACTATTGGAGTGAATACAGTACAGTGTAATTCATTTTATAGGACGTTGCAACATTCGGTCTACAGTTTGTTCACTCCTACAATAATTGTAATATAAAGTCGCTTTTAACTTAGTAATTGTAACAAGACTGGCAGAACCTTGGAAGTCATCAAGGAATACCATCTGCGCAACGCTGTTGCCTCATTGTTTGATATTCTGCAAGGTGTATGCAATTCACGCCCATTCAAGTGATAGGGGTTATCGCAGCAGTAAAACTGACTTCAGTTTCTTCACTTCTTCATGACACTGACAAGAGACAAATACACTTTATGTAAAGATCGGTGCTATTAGCAGGTGATAAAGAAAGGTCATTTAACGTGTGAGGAGGAGATGTCTGTCTCTTGGAAGGTGTTGTAGTAGTATTCCCAGGTGGACTAAAAATCAATTTTTTTTTTTACTGAAAAGTGACAGGACGCAACGAGATTAAATTCGGGAAGACCATTGATTCTATTCATAGCAAATTTTAATGCAAATTTAGAGCCCTCTGCTGTCTAAGTTTTTAAGAATATAAAACGTGTTTACATCCACGTGTGCGTACTTTTCCACCAGCAGGCTAACAAATGTTATGCATGTTTCTGGAAGGACAACAAGCGGTTTAAGCGCCACTGCCTCATACAACTAGATTTTAATTTCTGTTCCACTGTTCTTAAGGTCAGTGGAGCATCGTTGTCTGTCATTATGTTAAATTCTTCTAAAACATAATATTTTTCTTAATTTTCAGGGAAAGTATCCAGAAATTAGCGTTTCTTTATATTTCAAGAAAGTAATGTTAAGATGAAATTTTATCAAATTTATAAATACTCTTTCTTCACTTGTAGGCCTCCATTAGGTACACATTAGAGTTCATGTATAGCTGAGTATAATACGTAGTGATACATTATTTTAATATTTAGGCCTGAGTTGATCTAAATAATATTCGAAAATTCAATTCCTATTTTAAAGAAAATATAGTTCGCCTTCACAGCTAACATCTGCCAGTTAATATTGTTTAGAGGAATAATCGTTGATTATTCTGAGTATTAAGGGAAAAGTATAAATAAAATGTGTGTGTAAAATGTTAAAATTCTTACTGTTAAATCATTTCGTACGTATACTAACCACTACACTTTAGGGGTTAAGCAGCGTGACGTACGTACAGAAAACTACAGAAAGTAAGCTGGGTGTATTTTTAACCCTGACAGTCATCAGTTATGTATCAGAAGTTAGGAAATATCTGAATTATGCAAAACTTCTGAAACGTTTGTTCTTTTATTTCCCTAGAGTTTAAATAGAGTAATTTGAAGAAAAACAACGAACATTGGAGCGTTTTAATTGTGCCTTTCAAGGATTTACTCAATACACGCTGTAAGATATTTCTGTGTCTTAGCAAAGTGTTTAAAATGCATTACGACACTGGTAGGATGAAGGTTTTATTTTTGCTCCCTGTTAAAATTCAGGGTGATTTTTTAATAGCTTTTACACTGCTGAATACGAATATGACAAAATCAAATTGCCCTCTCACCTACTTATTTAAGGGAGAGGGGATTAGATGAAATAAATGCGTTTGAAATAAAAAGTAATATATGGTTTCTAATTGCAATACACAACATCAAATAATGAACAATGTCTGTATATACGTTAGCATAACTAGAAAAAATTATAAAAATCTTACTTCTTCTTCTTTGCTTCGTATTTTCGCCAGTTGGTGTCTCCCTTACAAAACTCCAGCAGCAGTCAGCCACCCTATTTGAAATCCATTTTCCAGTGTACCACGTTTCAATTTGGAAAATATCCTGCTGGAAACATTCGCTACGTTCATCGGAGACAGTTCGCATATTTTCAGGAAAAAAATCCAATTTGGAAGCAGAAAATGAAGTTTCAATGACATGTTACACCCCACAGTACTGTACGATGGAATTAGAGTCTGCACAATTTCACTGTAATTTTCCGTTTTCTCACTGCCTAAAAAGTTGCTACAGACGTTTTCAAATGCCTTCCGTGCTTCTTTCTGTAGAATTTACTCGTAATTTTGTACTAACGTCTTGGTGTTTTGTAATTTATCGATCAACGAAAACTCCTTTTTCAACTCCGCCTCAATATTTGTGGGAAATTTTTGCCTTAAATAGACGAACCCTTCGCTTTCTTTACGCATCGCTTTCACACATATATTTATCAGACCGAGCCTTGTATGCAGTGGAGGCAAATAGATTTTTGACTTATCCACTAAACAAGAATGTGCACACGCTTCTGACCTGGTGTTGTTTCTGTACGGAGCGGCCATTTTTTTTTGTGTAGTGGGAGTTCCTAGTTCGGCTAGTCATTCACATTAAAAGTGGCAGAATGTAGTGTATCTGCCTTGCATCCCATTCAGCTTTGCAATAAATTTTAGGTCAGCACATATACTCCAACAGTTTTCTTCATAGCGTATTTTATGCAGCAAAACCTGACGGTTCTCTTAGGCTTATTTAATGTGAACTGCACCAGCCATTGGAATAGAAGGGAACCTATTTCCATTGTGGAGCAACACCTTCTTCAAATTGGCCTTAGATAAATCAATGAAAAGCCTCCATTGCTCAGAGGTGTGTTCAAGTTGCAAGATTTCCATTAATTTTTGAATGGTATTGCAGTACACTAGGTCCCCATCCAATGAGTAATATGTTGCTATGTCTGACTGCCTCTTCGTATAAAATTATACAGGGTTATTCATAAGTCCGTGAAACATTAAAAAAATTCGCAACAAATAAACTACTCAACCCCGTGCGACTTTTTCTTCTGGGGATTTGTGAAGGACACTGCCTTTGTGCCTTCACTCCCCGCTAATCTCCAGGATCTTCGCAAAGGTATCGCCGTTGCTGTGGCTCTGGTCGACCGTGATATGCTGCAACGCCTGTGGATGATCCGTTAAGTATTTTATTTGTTGCAAATTTTGAAAACGTTTCACGGACTTATGAATAACCCTGTACTATTACACCTTTCTCAAGAAGATTCTACTGCTGAAGCAGTGATCCATGTGGCTGAACCTTCGTTTTATTACTGTGATAAAATGTCGGTGTGTTTGGCATACCTGTAATTGACAGTGTTATAATTATCTTACTGCAATTAAAGTGACGCTAAACAGGTGTAAGGAAGTCTTATCAGCTTGAGATGTAGTTTGGAACGATATTGTTCTAGATATTTAAGGGACTTAAATAAGGAAAAGAAAGAACAACATAAAAAACCTTTGGTTCAACCCCAAATTTCGGCTTATGGCCATGCAACTGATGTATCAACTAATACCATAACAACGGAGAGTGACATAAAATTTTGTTCACACATTAGATTTTTTAAACCTATTTCCAATAAATTCTATCAAAATTATTTCAGGGAGGATAACGATGTCTACCAGTGCAATCTTTATTTTGTAAAATTTGATATATCATACTAGATTATGCTCGATTACTATGTGTCCAGCTTCAACTGTTCTTCGGCCTCAGCTCTTAGGTCTGTCTCAATTCTAAAGACCAATAACGGCGAGGTGTTTTCATAAATATATTTAGGTCTTCATAAAAAGTGTCTCTCATTTTTTCCGATTTAAACATAACACTTATTTCCGTATATTTTAATGAAAATCCGAAATATGGAATTTCACGAAAATCCTCCTTTAGGAGCCACGCTGTTGTAGGAGGATAGTCGGATAGAGGGATGGACGGAAATGACCAGGCTAATACAGTAGTTGATTTTGGCAGGTGCCTGGTGAAACTTCCCGAAATTCAATTCTTACCTCACACGGACAAGGAAATTCTTCTCCGTTGCAGTGCTCTGGGGGGAATCGGGTACAAATTTTGTTTATTGTGAGAATTATATTGAACACATAAGTAGAGTGTGATAAAAATGTAGAGTTTTTAAATGTTACAGGAATTGGCACTTGTAGTTACCATTAGCCTGTAAAGTTTTATCATTAACGAAACTTCATAAGGAATACGTCAGCTAATTTCATAACGTTACCGCCCAAACAAGGCAAGGCTGTCCTTTTCACACCTCTTCTCGTGAATTAATCTTCATACACCACTTCAACCCCGACTGTTCCTAACGTGACACTTC
>Ga0123354_10002644_pt1 | contig 23932 bp, 12 predicted proteins | sample TergutLab28metaG_2_FD_97872 | JGI IMG/M metagenome (GOLD analysis project Ga0123354, IMG submission 97872) | Labiotermes labralis P4 segment gut microbial communities from Petit-Saut dam, French Guiana - Lab288 P4 | ecosystem: Host-associated > Arthropoda: Insects > Digestive system > Gut ... | reverse complement strand
TGCAGTAACATACGTCTTGTTCTCCTGAAGATGGGCATAATGATGCCCGAAACATGTTGAGAAATTGTTAAAAATAAACATCTAACTGTTGCATCTTGTTGGTTTTTTCTCTCACTTCACAATTTGGTTAATTACATTTGTCCCTGTGTGTGATGAGGATGCTGCTTTAGTTGTAGCGGTTTATACATTCACTGACTAGCCATATAAAATAAGCATTTTCACTCTCTTTACTATGTGTTTGACTACTGGATACTTGGTACAGTAGAAGCCATATTGAAAATAGCTGATAACATGGACAAATGAATAATAAATCGAGCTTCAAAAATGGTTGTGACATTGACAATTATGTTTACAAGACCAGTCCATAACATAATAACGGGAGAAATATCGGACAATGATTCAGTGTTTCTTCAGGCAGGAGGAATATCATGTGGTTCTGAAACTACATCCAGTTCAACAAAATAGGCATTGTGAGTGTAAGGTAACACTGTGGCGTGTTTGCTTAACCATTGTTACAGTGTAAACACAACAATGTGTTGTGTGTGTGTTGTTGTGTTGCTTTTCACTGTAATTTATATAACAATATTGAGTGTTGCACAAGAATGCTTCTGAGACGTATTTATGTCTCCGGCAACAATAAAGCGTACGTAGGTCTTCATGTAGAGTGCCAGATGCTGCATTGAAACAAAAAATTTCGTTTGTAACGGCTTTCTTGAGACATAAAATTTGGCTAAACAGATCGTGAAGTCAGATCAGACGTAAGGCACTTTCTCAGATTTTATGTTGCCGTAAAGCATTTTATGGGATCAGGAGGAATTGATTATGAAGCAGGAAGTATTATATATTAGCAGTGTTGTATTCTGGCCTTAATTATCCTGTTTGCAAATCGTAACTTTCCTGCGCCGTATTATGTCATCTGTGGCCAGACGTCCTGTGCCATATTTTTCCACAGTATCTGATACAAGTTGTGATTTTCTGAAAAAAATTAATATAATATAAAATGTGAGTTTTGATTTTCTCTAGAAATTCGTTAGAAAAGTCTCTTATTCTGAGGAGAATAAAGCAAGATATCACCTTAAATGTACGCAGGTCTCCATATAAAGTGCTTGTTTTTCTTGTCAGATTTAAATGAAATTGAATTTGCTTGACAGATTTTCGAAAAATTCTCATATATAAAATTGAATGAAATTCCGTCCATTGGGAGCCAAGCTGATCCTTGCTGACAGATAGACAGACTGAGTGACTGATAGACAGAAGTGACGAATCTAATAGTACCTATTCGCAATTTTGCGGTTACGCCTAAAAGTTAAAAGCAAACATTTGGATACCTTCATTAACTTTGATTTCCCTTACAGCCTAATTAACAGTGAGCAGTGCCTGACGAGTGTAGGTTATATACACATATTCAGCAGGGAAAACAGCAACTCAGAAGCGCAAGATACACCTAGAAATGATCATCATCAGTGAGTGAACAAGACAAAGTTGTAATATAAGCATGAACGTGTATATGAAGCACAAAAAAACTTTCTCAGAGACATAATGCAATTCCACAGAAAGTTTTGGGAGCGTCGTTAGAAACGTCGAATTTGACAGGGAAATCACTGAAACAGCATAGGCCCCACTTTCGGCATCTCTTTGCCAACTGCAATAAGGTGGTTTTAATTACGAACGGCTAAAATATGGAAATGTTCTCAAGTCCATTCCTTCATTGGCGTATCGCAACACTGTAGGAAGATGTAAAATTGTAACTGCTGGATCGATTGAGCCCAAACACTGATTTCGCAACCCACCTATTTTATCGTGATGATTGGGGGCATTCGGAACATATCTTGGAGGAAGGAACGGAGATGAAATTTTTGGTGTGGTAGATAAGGTCTTGGACACGAATGGTCTTTTGTGGTCTAACTACAATGCAATTGGTTCTGATGACGTAAAGACATTAAGTGGTAGGGAGAAAGGTTTCACAGTTAGGGTGAGAGGAACTGCTGCCCACGTAATTTCTCGGTATTTCATGATACGCAGGAAAAACTGCAGTCAGACATCAAAATGGCATTGGGAAAGGCTATCAGTGAGTTGAATTTTAGAAGGACACTAGCTTCAAACAGTAAGCCTTTGAAAAACTGTGTAACAAAATTTATTACGAGCGTAACAACTTCCTATCAAGCACTGAATGTGTTTGCGATGTGGAAAGGTGTTTTGCTGTATCTTTGATATTTAGGATGAAACTGCAGTTTTCTTTCGGACTACAATCCCAGGATTTTACAGTATTTTAACGAGACAAAATGTCCTGTTCTTGCCTAGCTTAAGGACGACTTTGAAAAATTAAGTGGCCCTTCTAAGTAAACTTTATCCTGTTCATGAAAAAACTCTTCCAGGCAGTAACCTTATGATATCGGTGTAATGTCTCTTGTGTTGTGAGATTATTTTTAATCTACTTCCGCTCTTTTTACTGTACTCCTTTCGTTATTTTATTTTATATTAAACGGATCTGATTTATTTCAATTTGTAGATATGTAACTTGCTCGTTACTTCCCATAACGTCAAGAGACATGGCATGTAATATATACACATGTATATGAATATATACATGTGTATGTATAATATTGGAACTAGGGTTATAAACAAAAAGGCACACACTGTTGCTTCCACATCATCGCGAAAGCCGTACTGAAGTTTGAAGACAATGAGCCTTTACCAATCATGTGCTGTTTTAGAAAGATCTGCTTTAGAATTTAGGACGTGATTATCCAATCAAGGCTTTTGTTACAATTTCCCTTTCATTGCAGCAGAACCCCTTGTGGAGAGGCCCTGTTATTACAGAAACTCGTACTGTTGAGAGAGAACACTTCTTTTGATTTTTATTTTGAACTTTAACGATCCTGAATTCCCTTCCTTGGTTGACGGACTGGTGAACGTTGTGTTGTAACAGTACCCCCGAATAAAGACGACGTCTTTGCGAGTTACTTCAGAATGTGAGTAGAGAGCTCCGTTGTCCAGGTTAGGACTAGCATCAACTCTTTGAAATGGAGTGTGATTGTGTAAGGCAATTTTATTAACTTTGTTCTTATATATTATTGTATATTTAATTAAATTTCAGTGATTAATTTTCATTTATTTTCTTGATCTATATATTTTGCTTTATTTGTTTCATTCTGCATACACTTGTTGCAAGTTGACACAAACTATTCATTGCAGCTAGACAAATCTTTTACGTACAACAGTGAAGAAATACATGTGTTGCTTGTGTTCTCAGAACGAAATTAAGAATCAGTACTGAAGGTATCACAAACACATTGGCCCTTCCTTGCCTTACTTGCCATCAACACACACAACAGTAACACCAGTGTCTTAGTCTTCAGCAATCAAGTAAAAGCTTCCACGTAAACGGATTTGAGGAAAAACGAATTTATGAGTAGAAAGTATGAAAATTTCCCTCCTGTTCTTCCCTTATTTGATAAATAGGAAAGAAGTAAACTTCTAAAACTTTTAGGGTAGTTCGCGAAGCTGTGGCTTTCCATTTTTAACTCCACTTCCCGACTTTTCCTGAAAATGAACAAAATTTAATTCAAACCCGATTTCAACGAACATATAATGTGATTATAACCGAAGTTAAAAAGAGAAAACAGCAAAGAGTTTGTCATCAGATGACAATCTGCAAATGAGATTCAGAAAATGTTTTTCTAAATTTTGGATTTGTTTGGCGAACTAATGCCCCGAAGTTTAGAAGAGCCACACATTCTCTACTTGTTTGGATGAAAGTTTTTTATCAGTCTTCAGTGCACCTATGACAAAGCAGTGCTGCGGAGTTCGTGGGGATGATTTTAAGAATGGTTTTTGTAATGTCCAGGAGTGGAGATGAACTGTTTCATTTAATTTATGCTGAACTTTTTTTCTTGTCTGAGGTATTTAAATAAAACACTTTTTAAAAAACGTTTTGTAGTTATTTTGTTTTAAGATGATAACATTAAAGATCGGAGTTTAGTTTTACACTGAAATATTGAATTATTTTTCATTTTTGTTTGCGATGCACATACCAAAATTTGTTATAATTGTTATATTGAAAAAAATATTTAACAGGGAAACGAAAAGCAATAAGAACACGGAAAAAGGGCTGAAATAGACTGAGGAAATTCGTCAAAACATAGAGTCGTGAGTAAGAAAACACAGCCTAACCATGACTTATAGGAAATATCTGGACCCATACTGACTATCAAAATTGTACGATTGCAGTGTTAGATGTGAGGAGTTACGGACCGCCCTTCATTAAATCCCGATCTCGCGCCCAGTGCTTCCCATCCCTTTGGGCCTCTTAAGAAACATGTGGCTGGCAAGCGATTTGCAAGAGATGCCGACGTGAAGCAAGCTGTCACCTGATGGATAAAGACCCTCGCCACCGATTTTTTCTACGGCGCTATAAATCGTTGGTACCAATGTGTGACAGATGCTTAAATTCCGATGGTGACTAGGTGACTACGTGGAAACCTGATGTGTACCATCTGCTACCAATGTACCATGTATACTACGTACATCGAAGTAAGAATACAGTTCTTGGCATCAGACTGTTTGTTATCTTGTCTCTGGTAATCCTTTTTAAACGCGTTTCTTCTCAATTCGGCCAAGTGAAGGCCGGGCACTATTTTCAAGTAAGCTACTATAGTTTCCCCCAAAACCTTGTCTGCACTCCCGTTATGTGATATCATGGGCAGTTCGAAACTCCTGCATTTGTTCTATCATCATGTTAGGATCAGCCCGTAGACCTCTCCCTTCATAATTAACCTAATGTATCATACCTCTGTAGTTAAAACATCTTTGTTTTATATAAAACTTATCCGGTCATTTATTTGCTCTCAGGGTGCCACTTTGAGGGGTCAACTGCTCCTCTGTTGGCTGTGTGGAATGAAACTAATTTTCACTAAAAGTGGTTCAGCTATAATCGATACAGTAGCCTCCAGTTATGGCAGATTTCTGTGACGTGCCGCTGGATATGCCGCTGGGCACGCTGGGCCTTCATTGTGCCGCCTGTGAAATGTATTATTGTTTGTGACGCAAAACCTCGGATTTCAAAGCCCTTGGGCCTAAAACACAAGCCCAGAAACAGGTCAAAAGGTAGGACACATGTTAGGGTTGTCAAGAGGAGCAAGAATAAGAACGCAAGGCTATGTAGATGGTGACCGGGGAAAAATTAAACAAGATACAAGGCGAGGGGTGATTTTCCAGTTTTGGGATTATGATGCGGTTGTAATGCCTCGTAAAACTCGGTACTGTGAAAACAAGTTACGACGCTGCTGATTGGAATTCTGGTTACATACTTATTCACTTTATTGAGTAATGCTCTTTGCAGCTAAGTTATTTGAAGCGTCTTACCATCAAATAATAGTATATATATATATATGGATAACCAATCATACTGCTGCGGCCATCTGTCACGTGTCACCTTCTGGGGACTGGTGCTACCATTGTAACTCAATACCACAAAGTACGCTTAATACACCCTCAGGAGAAGCGGGTGAACTTTACTTGCTTCTCGCCTCCCTTACTCCACCAGGACTGATGGAAATGCAACAAACTTCTATGGTCGCAATATATAAAACTGCCTCCTTTCTGAAGCTGTTCTTTGTGCATAATATACGTAGTTAGGCGAGTGATTACACGCCACATCTGTCATAGTGTCTTAAACCCTTGCTGCGGCGAAAATCCGAAATCCAAAACTTCGAAAGTAATGCTTCTTAACACGTTACTTTTCTGTGACGCCACAGCACAACTGGAGCATAGGCCGTGTGATTGTCAGGTATCTAGATCGCACACATTTAGACACACACACACACACACCCGGTAGGACTCCTCTGAACTAGTGATCAGCTTGTCGCAGAGACCGCTACCTACACAACGCACAACAAACACAACATCCATGTCCACAGTGCGATTCTAAACTGCGATCCCAGTAGTCAAACTTTACACTGCATTGCAACCGGGATCGGCCTTCTTAGCCTCTACGTCGGTACTATCATAAACCTGCCAATGCAACCTTACTTAATTTATTTATTTGCTTGAGTGTTATGGGAAACTGAAAGTATCCAGCCATATAATACATTTCGTTATGTTGTAGAACGTATTTCAGGCCATACGATTTGTGGGCATTTTTTCCTAATGTCCAAAAACAACCAAAATACCAGCGTCAGTTTCAAGTCTCCAACTCGGAGAGCCTTCGACAGAGTCGAGCCCACGCAATACACTTCACCACTATATGAATTAAACCCTACAACTGTTTGATAAAGTGATGTGGGTCACTGAAAACAACACCCAGGCATTTCTCTTCGTACGTTCCACTTTACTTCGAAAACTGATTATGTATGTACTTATGGAAACGATATAAGTAATATGTATGTACAGGGACAAGTGCTGTCACATGGACCCCAACGAAAAAAGAATTGTCACACACTCTTTAGATAATTTCCCGACAATATAAGAGGTGTGTCCAAATGATACGTGACGTGTTAGATACCAGCGGAGGAGAAACAAGGGATCAGTGTTTACAGCTGCCGGCGCAACTCTGCCGTCATCTCATCATCGCCTTGTAGTAAGTGTTTCCCTTCGAAGCGCTTCTTCTGTTATCCACAAAAGTGAAAATCACTTGGTGGAAAATCTTGGTTGAGTGGTGGATGCGACAGTGACGGTATTCCGATATTATACTTTATAAATATTTCGGCGCCTGAAGGCAGACGATATACACTGGTTGATATAAACACTGACTCCTGCTGTGTTCTCTGCGGGAAAGGAACAGGTGGTACTTCTCTGGGACAGATGTCTCAGTCATTTGGGTAATTTTGTGGGGTATAAGAATTGCTTCGTATTCCTTCTCCCCTTGGATATTCATGTTGAAGACGCAGCTGCCAGGTTGTTGTATTGCAGTAGAATGAGTGATACTATAGATGATACCTTACGCGGAGATTTTGGAAGCATACATTAACTGGCATTAGACTGGTACTGTAGCAGAAGGTAGCGCATTCTGCAAGATAATATTGATGGTAGCGGATCTGAACGTACGGATGGGAGGGTTAGGCCGGTGGCATCCATGTAATAAGGTATTTGATAACTTGTTAGTCATGGATGAAAGTTATCAATGCGGATAGACACGTGCTATGGTTATGCCATAATTCTAATTTTTCGTACGAACTAAATTTTGTTGGCAATGAATCTCGAGCAAAAGGAGTGGCTCGAGATAGGTTTCGATGGAGGACCTTGTGGTGACCGTCGGTTTTAATAGCAAGGAAGAGCTTCTTGAACATACTCGTCGCTAACAGCTGGCGAAGTGCAGTGCGGTTAACCTGGTCTGGCAGCAGTGGTAGTAGCAATGCTGCAAACTGTAATCCCCAGTAATTGCCCCGCTCAGTCTCATCTCGCAGTATAAATATTAGCTTAAGACATCGTCAGACGCTCAAGTGGCAGAAATATGAACCGCCGGGGCTCTGAGCTGGAGCAGGCTCTGGAACACCATTCACGGGAGTGCGAACGAACTTTGCGGCCTGTAACGACGGTGATTAACCGTACGGGATTTTTAGGGTTGAATGTTATATGCAGTGAAATGGAAGGAATGTGACAGGAAGCGGGCGTGCTCTGTTACGCAGTACTTCTGCAGCCTTGACATGCAGGAACACTCGAACACGAGAAGCAAGGAATGTTTTTGGTCGTGGTGGCCTGTTAGGAGACGGTACACGTACTGGTTACCTCCCACATGTCAGGTGTTATAACATACAATGAGGAAGACCACACACGTACGCACGCACACACGCCCTTCACACACACATGCATAAACACGCGCGCGCGCACACACGTACACACACACACACACACATATATATATATATATATATATTCACACTCGTACGTACACACAAACCATACGCGCACGCATATACGCACTACGCACGAGCGGACACACACACACACGCGCGCTTTGTGTGCCTGAAGAAAAGGGGGCTACACAGCATTTCTTTTTTTTTTAGACGCCTCTTAACTATCCCGAGGATATTCCTAGTTTTCCTCATAACGAGATGCATATACTGAAGTCCTACCTTGAAATAGGCCTAGGTTATTTTATTCGATGGAGTACAGCATCGCGACTGCAACGGCGTCAATTTCTGAACTCTCAAAGTACTGGAAAAGCAACACAGCATTCCTGATACAGTGGTGTAGAACTGCGACAACAATTTGTAAACAAAAGCAGATGACGTGACTTAATGTGTTTGGTGAGAAGACAAATGAGTATATGTCAGTAACATGGTGTACAGAAGAATGTATTCCCTTATGAACATGTCCAAAACTTGAGCCTTGGCATTAAGGACAGACCTACCAGATTCGAATATTGGACGGTCATTTCGCATTCTGTCCACCTTCGGAAGCGACTAATTCCTCGACCAGTGCAGCAATTCCCCGCGTTTTATAAAACGCGAAGTTGCATTACCGTTTTCACATCTGGCCATTTGTCCCTTTCCCCAGCCAGATATTTTTAGACCACATTACTCACCCTATTAAGACTTATTTTTAACTGCATCCTTCCATTATGGCCTACGTCTTCCACGTGGTCTTTTCTTTATATTTACTTTACTGTGTGTATTTCTTTTCTCCTTATTACCTGTCAGGAACCCCACCCAACTTATCGTTCTTGACCTCACTGGCTCAGTAATAATTGGTGAAGAGTGCAAACATTGAAGCTCCTAATTAAACGATTTCCTCTGGTCACGTGTTTCTTTCTCACTAATAGGCCCAAATATGACCATCAACGCCCTATTCTCGAACACCCTCCGCCCCTGTTCTACGCTTAATGTGAGAGGCCGAGTTTCACACACACACGCACGTACACACAACAAAAACGTACAAAATTACATGTGTATTTGTTTGTCTTTATAGATAGCAAATGGAAGGACATATTATGAAGCTAATAATAGCCCAGAATTTCACCGGCTTATTTGGTAAAGCCTCGTTTGTACAGACACTCAGCAACATCGGTGATATAAAGAAATTAAAGAAACCAAAGTTCCTACTTTCCTTAAGTTGTTGTAATAATTCATAAACTTTATGAATGAAATAATGTAAGTCCTAGCTCCTTGCAGTGAAGTTTCACTGATCTTTACTGGAATTTAATATTTCTGTCTTAAAAATTTTCGCTGCGGAAATAAGATCTGTATGGCCAAAACTGCTCTTCTATAAAACAAAAGAGTGCAGCAGGGTAATTAAGACACTCTTTTGTTTTCAACATGGGAAGGCAAGAAGCAAACAAATGAAAGACGATGCCAGAGCATCGCTAAATCATTTGTCTGGGTGGAGAGGACGAGGGAGTTTTACAGTTTTGTCTGCTAGAATTACAAATAATCGTGTAATTACTTATTACTGTCTATTACAGTGACCGCGCCCGGTTGTAGTCACCTCGATTATTGGGATCGCTGGCTCGAATGTCGCTCGAGCCGTGGAGGTATGCTTACAATTTTCTGTTTTACAGGTAGAAGCCTTGCACTGGGCAGTTCCAGCTTACAGATGCAGAAGATGGGTAATTTAAAATTTAATGAATGTCATATATATTATTTTTCTAACTTGCCTATTTGCTTCATAATTAGTTTGTTGAATAAGAAGGAACCTGTCATGGTGACCGTGTTGCAGCTATTAGACGAATGTATGAGCAAAGGACCGAAATTGCAAACGAAAATTTAGCGAAATTTCTAAGACAACAATAGGTTTGCGCTTCTTAGAAGGCTAAGTAACATGCTTTACGTGGTGAGTACTTTACTGCAGTTTACGTCGTGTAATCGGAAATAAATATGCAGTAACCAGGACACCCATGTGCGAAAATGCCTTTTACGCAGATTGAAAGGCTGAGGAAATCCATGGCAGACCTACCAACAATCGATTTGGAAACGAGATTATAACAGGCGCTCTTCAGAACACGAAGCAAGAGTGGTAACAACCAAACCACTATTTTCGTTTTCATATTTGCCTACTGGCATTACTGAAAAAGCAATATGGCTGGAAGTGAAATATTGCCGATACAGTTCAATGTAGATTGGTATACACAATTTCAAGTCAGCACACCCAATTCAGAGCGGGCAAATATGCGTACATATGAAAACGGATACTTGCTGTGTCATTTTCTCCAGTCGGCCAGAAAATATTTGTATTTTGACCACTTGAATACGGATTAATATTTAGTACTCATACGTAATCCGCATTGAATGCCACTTCTCTTGTCCTTGAAAGAAAGTGATTCCTGTCGCCCTGTTTTTATTGCCTGAGAGTAGGATATGAAAGATGTTTTGTATTGAAAACATCCACTTCTGTGGAACACTGCCTGAGCAGGACTTGAACACGGGATCGTGCTTTCGTGGCTGCTACTCACAGGCACTGTCACAGGGAGACTGGAAGAAGCAGAAATGTGAAAACATATCTCTTTGGGCCTCCGAAAATACCTTCGTTAATTTGGTGTATTCAGCCAGTACTTCTCAGGAGTTGATTTTTTTTTTATCTGTTGCATGTCTTCCTTCTTTCTCGTTTTTCTTCTTTCCTTTCTTTTTAAGTATAGGTCTTTTATAGGCTTCAAATTTACTCCATTTTATTCCTTTGCTCATTTCTCCCCTTGTCAGTCCTTCCTGTGTTATTACTTCTGCTCTGCAGTACTTCTGAACTCAGTAACTGCCCAGTGATCAAGTAGTGTTTGAGCCATCAAACTATAATGCGACACGGTGTAAATCCTCTGGCCTCTCTTGCGTCACTGATGGCTTTCATACGTTATTAGACGAAGTACGTGGAGAGAGATGGGAGGAAGGGAATCTGGATATGATGATGTGAATTGCCGTTAGCTTGCTCAGGACGTAACCAAGCGTTGTGTTTTGTGACTACAGCGACGAGCTTCTTATTTGAGAACTACAAGAAGTTGCTTAACAGCTGAGTGACCATCAGCTGCCTAGGAAGTGCCGGTATGGGAAAAGGGTCTTATATAATTTCAATAAACTCCGTGAAGATTTAGATTCACATTTGAGACAGTTTTGAAACACCGATGCTTGCAGTTAATTTACTGCTTATTGTCAAAAAGTCTCGATCCATGTGTAGGATCCTCTAATAATGGAGAGATTAGTTTCTTCCTGTGTGTCGTATGCGTGCCTACGTCACCACAGGAGCCTTTTGCATGAAGACTGAAGTCACGGTAGGGAAGTGCGGATCGACTATACTCGGACCTGTCCGTCTAGACCGGCAGACTGGTTCGCCTTGCTACGGTACAATTATCTGCATATTACAACTTGAACTGTCATCTCTTAAACATGGGATAAGCGCCAAGCACATCCCGACGACATTTAAAATGTCTGATTCCTATGTGTCTTCCACGGATGCCAGTTCAGTCCAATTCACATTTATGCAACACTTCCCTAAAAGAAAGTTTGATATGGTTTCCTATCTACTTAAGCATTTTCAGATGGTCTTTTGTCCTGATGATTCCCCAGGCCTTCACCTGGCTTGTGCTATAAGACAGCATGACAAACAGATACACGTACGAAAGCGTAGGTGCGTGTGTTTCACTCGAGCGAATCGCGTAATGTGTACTTAAGCCGCTCTCGCGCAGCTATTTCATGGCTATGCGTCCGGCCATCATGCAGAAAAAGTGCGTTGTTATGCTCTGCGGGGCACGGCGAAACTCTGCCCCTGAATCGGCATTTCGGCTCCCAGTGTGATGACTTAGCACCTTATGGGTGTTTCCAGCTGCCGTGGTGGGTGCTTGAGCCCCATGTGGGCTGCCTTCACCACAGATTCAATTTGAGATCACTGTGAAGGGCAATCAGCACGTATTACGTAGCGACAGTTACAGTGGGGGGGTGTTCCAAGCTAGGCACCCGAAAGCGAGTACGAGCTTCATTACTTCAGGAGAGTACAGGCGCTTGCGCGGACCAAGTACCTTTCTAGGCGCTATCGCAATGCAGTTCCGAAAAGCAACTATTAGCCCCGTCATATATCTCTATTTACATGGAACAATGCGACAACCAACCGGCAGATTATTGTGAAATTACGTATTTGGAATTTTTACTAACACATAATGGTTCCTAATTTCTTTTAAATTTAAACAAAAATAACAGACACAACAAAGGCCTGCGAACATTTCTGATATCGTCATTTGTTCTTTAAAATTCAAAAAGTTGTAACCTGTACGAGCTGAGGCCGAAGAAACAGTTGTAGACTGAAACACAGCTGTTAATGTAGTACAAGAAATGTGATATTTCGGCGGTTCCGAGTTATCGATTATGTGTACGTGTTGCTGACATACAGAGAATACTTAGAGCTTGTTGTGTAACATGAGGAAAGGTGCAGTGAAATACACGTATCTTCAGGGTTTTTCGTAAAATAATAAGGAATTTAAAATTTAGGCACCACAAAACACAGTGAAAGAGCCAAAATTGTTACGTTTTGTGGCCATTTCTTAACTTGAAACTGCGCTGTTCTGGGCTGTTATGCAGCGAATGGTTGTATTCATTACCGACGTTTCGGTACAACCAATCGGTCCCGTATTCAAGGGAGAAGAAACCGATAGGTGGTCCCGAAACGTCGGTAAGGAATCACCACTACTCACTGCGTAATAGCCCAGAAGAGCGCAGTTCTTATCTACTTCGTGACGGACGCTTGAAATCACGCATTTCTTATCTTTTTTTACAATACTCTGAGTCGGCGTTACATTCGGATTTGAAGGTCCTTGTGGCGAGACCTGTTGATGTTACAGGATGCTTCATGTCTTGTTTTGAACGTTAGAGGTTCTAAACCTGCATATATTGTCCAATAGTGTGCATTCTGAAGTGCTGTCTGGCCACACGGCATGCAATTGTCTGATATCTGTGCAACTTGAAACAGTTTTCGTCTTCCCGTACTGCCAGTTTGCGGATCTAACGTGGAAATGCAGCGCCAGTATCGAGTACTGTTATTTGAATATTATTGTGCTCATTTTTTTCAGGCCTTGTGGACGGATATTGGGACGTGTTTTTAATGCATCTCCGAAATTCTTTATTGTTGGCCTATCAGCTGTCTTTTCGGACCTGACATAATTTCTGTAGTCAGAAAGGCTTCGTTCAATCCACAAACAAGGGCCAACTTTCGAATACTTCGGACGTTTGTGGGTAAATAGTAAAATAACAGCTGACGCATTTGTAACACTTCAGAAATGCGGAGGTGCCCTCTGAAACGATGTTTATTCTGTGTTTTACGAAAAATATTACATTAGGTTGTAACCTGCAGGCCTATAATATTGGCTCTGATGTATCTTTAGAACCTAAATTTAGAAGCGTAAGTGTGTGTTTTACTACAAAACAGGTTGGACTTTGATTTACCATTTCACAATGCCAAGTTCTAAAACCCGTGGGCCAAAAATAAAAGAACACGAAGCTGAAAAAAAAAAGAACTGTGGGATCTTCTTCTGTACTCTTTCCCTGTTTTGAAAAGTAACCCGATATGATGGTCCACATTATACGAAAGTTATTCCGTTTCTACATGAAAATTCTTTAAATAGTCCCAATTATGAATGAATTTATTTGTATATCAGAAATTTCCGATGAGTCACGTTATTTTCGTTTTAGGGAGGGCCTTGGTTTTTATTTTCTTCACAAGGCTCGATCTTCTTGCGTAGACCCCACTTGGTGTCTTTCCTAATCCAAATCAGAACAAATCCTTTTCAGCGGAAATGCCATAGAGGAGTTTCATTGTTTTGTTTTAAAAACAGGTCGGAGATGTATATCAACAACAAAGAATTTTTGGTAGTAGCGCATACATTACTGGTAGAAACTTTACATTCTACAAACAGTTTAATATCGAATATAAGTAATTGAGGCAGACGTGTTACTCAGTTATACTACATCAAAACAGGTGCTGGCAGCTTTAGAGAAATGAGGGAATACTCTTGTAATAGAGATAACGAGAATTCTTTATGCTTTAAAGGGCGGATTTTTGAGCCTCACCCAAAACGATAAATTCTCTTTCATAATGGTTTGAAATAAACGAAATTCTATAGACTCTGAAATATGTTTCGCTTTATCTGCACATGAAGTAACCGACTGAAGGACCCTTTCATCTTTCAGTTTCTTTAATTTTTGTTCTTTGATAATCTTGTATTGTAGTAGAGGATTGGGCGCACCATTTTTCTTTGTGATGAGATATTTCTTGCCATATCGAATACCTTAATTTTTCATCACTATCGCCAAAACAATGGAGTGCAGAATTCTTTGGATGTACTGGATTTCAGGTCCTGCCCGTTTTGAATAGCCACACAACTTTGCGGCCTGTTTCTATACCAAATTTTAAGTGCTCTTGTAATTAGTCTTCCGTTCTTCTTTAATTTCTGCAAACTTGTAGCCACTGTGGGAGTCCACGCTTGACACCCACATAAATGTTTGCAGGCAAAGCTGTACGAGAAGCAGCCTCATATAAATCGTTTGAAGTGGAAATATCCAAGACACTGCTACCATTTTCACTTTCGGCAGTATTAGTTTTGCGCTTTTTGATAACACATCTGTCTGTCTTATTAATTTTTTTCACCTCCGCCTTAAAAAGCAAACTGTTAGCTCCACCAGAATTCACGTTTCTTTGCGAATTTAATTTATCTGCTTATAAAAAAAAACACGTGGTCTATTTATGTGATGAAAGTTGCTTACCGCAAAGCGTATTTTCAAGTGTGGTCTGTGACGCGCTACACATGCTGTGGCCTCTTGTTAGAATACCTCAACTTCTCTTAACAGCAGTTATACTTAATTTTCAAATTAAAATAATGATCTCCAGTGTTTACATGTGGTTCACCGATATGCAAATTTTGACATGGAGTGTAGCGTTATGAAATTCGGTGAACAAAGCTGTCGGTGTGTTATGGGCCGTACTGTCGAGCAATGGTGTTAAGGGATTACGTCGCCAAGTGCGACGCCTTTGGAAAAGTAGGTGGTTGTAACTATGGCATACGCTACTGCTTTATGCTCAATAATAGCGCTTAGCAGACGTCTTTAATTCCCCCTTTTTTTTAAGTCTGACCTTTCTGTACCTACTCATTGGAGGTGAGGAGGGTTTTTGTTGTGCGCAATCACACGCAATTATTCACGCACATACACATTCGGTAGGACTCCCCTGGACGAGTGATCAGCCCGACGCACAAATTTCTGAAGAAAAACATCCATACCCCAGGTGGGATTCGAAACCGCAATCCCAAAAGTCGAGCGGCCACAGACCTGCGCCTTAATCGGCGCGCCCACCGGGATCGACTTAATTAATTTTCTAATATGGCTGATGACACAGCCCTTAATTTGGCATTCACAGTTTTAAACCTTGATGGACTTACACGGCCAGTCATCCGCTCAGTATTGGTTAGTTGTAACAGTGATGTATTGACTGCAGTGTCTGTGACCTGAAGAGACGATTGAAAGTTAGTACAGATGGCTATTGTTACTGATCTTACAGTACCAACCTAGAATTGCTCTGTGGAAATTAAAGAACACCACCAATTCAACTGGCATGCCGTTTCACACTCAGTATATCGGGATTAAGAACCGCAGTCTGCGCCCTATTTTAGGCTGTGTACAGCTGTCTGCTTTTAGTCTTCAATTCATGACCGATATTAATACGTGTTGTCCGTAGTCCTACATGTCTCAGTACATACAAACCGTCCACATTGAGACCTAGAGTGCAGAACTGGGAACTCGTACATAGCTATAGAAGATATGACGTCAGATATGTGACACGCTTTGCATTCTTGCGTTCCTGATCAAATATGTATTCGTCAGAGTAGCATTCATCAGTAGGAAATGGTACTGTTATTCTGTCTCCAGTTGTTATACACGGGTTAAATTTCTTATAACTGATAGCCCAGTTTGACTGCAATGCTTCTTGTAAACGTAAGTTAATATTTTCCAATTATGAGATCTCTGAACATTCTGTTAGAATTTATCAGGTGCTGTAATGCATCCCATTTGATACGGCGCGGTCGTGTGGTAGCGATAAAGCTATCGTGCTGGGTTGCTCTATATTTATGGTAACGTTTGTTATGTCAGTGTCTACAGGAAATGTTGGTACAGACCGCCTAAGGAGTGCAGTTGCTCTGCTTCTTGTGAATGTTTGTTATTCATTACTTTCTCCAATAGCAGACCAGCTGCACCCTTTGTGCAGATCTTTCCGCATCCTCTCCAAAACCTATTAATAATCATCCTGTTATGTCCGACAAAATACAAACCATCAAGGACCTACTATATCCGGCGAAATATAACCCATGTCTATGAAAGAGCGGGGGGACCGCGGTGGCACAGTGGTTAAGGTGCTGTGCTACAAATCGGAAGGTCGCCGATTCGATTCCAGATGGTGTCATTGGAATTTTTCATTGACATAATCCTTCCGATCGCACTCTGGCCCTGGGGTCGACTCATCCTCTAGCAGAAATGAGTACCAGGAGCATTTCTTTGGGGTAAAGGCGGCCGGTGCGTAGGGCTGACAACTTTACCACCATCCTGTGCCGTTGTCATGTAATCTGGGAACTTTAACTTCCTGGAACCCTCTGGGAAACTCAGGCCTGTAATGGGACTGAAAGAGCGGCTTGAAAGATACATGAAAGAGAAGTGAGAATGGTGCTTGTGACTTCTGCAGCATGTCATAGGTGGAATTAGATATGTTTTATCTCCCAGAGAAACAGTGTATGTATACATTTGTAGTTACATACGTAGTCTGCTGCACTGACTGTGGGTGGTTGGATTAACAGTGCGTTTTCTTTTGTTCCAGGTAAGTGACTTCGCCTCTGTACGGTGTGTGTGTGTGTGAGTTGTTGGCATACTGAGGGAAAGGTTTGGCTCTTGTGACTTGGAAGACATTACAAGTGTAAGTGTAATCCTGTAAGCCGACCGTATGTTGACCGATCGTGACCAACCGATGCACACAGACCCGTCTATCTTCATGACTCTCTAAACGATTCCTGTCTGCAGGTGTGTGATGATCTGAAATCCCAAAAAACCGAAGATGCTCTTTATTACCCAGGGAATTTTCCTTTGCGTTTTTCATCGCCTGCCGTGAGAAAGAACGCCGAAGAAATTATTTGTATTTTTATTTATTGTTTACTTAAGAGTATTCTCATTGTCTCCAGCTGCGTTACTTCAAATGATAGGAAAATTGGTAAGTAATGATTTGGAAATGATGTGAAAGGGAGCGATGGTGACATAATTTATTTACTATCGGCTCGGACGGACTGAGGAAACTTACGAAAATGTCCCTTGTCCAAGACGTAAACCTGGTACACCCTGAATGCGAAGTAAGAAGCAGTGCACTCTAACGTGACGTTCGGTATTTAACGTAGGGCTGTACTGAGAATTGGTACGCCCGTCAAACTTGTACCGCATAGCAATATTTGAGAAAATAATGCGTTTGTGCTGGTGGAATTTATCAACTCTAGCGGAGTTCTGTGACAAGTTAAAAAGAGTCCGTGTTCATCGATATTATTAATAGAACCTCTATTTACAGCTGACGTCTTTCTATTGATGTGTTCTTTCTGTACGATGTTGTGTAGAAATGTACCGCACTTAGTTGCAAGCAACGTACGACTGATATTCCACGACAGTTCTGTATGCTTCTCAAGACTTGAGGCTACGTAGCGACATAAATCCTACTTGGACAGTGATCGCTCTCTGGTTGGCACCAACTTGATAATTGAGTCTCGTTGTGACAGCTGCGTGGCGACAGCTGTTGTTATTGGGTTCTTAGTGCTCTGAGAGCTCTCGTGAAAGGTGTTTCTGCTCCCTACAGGCCTGTAACGTAACTAATATGTTATCATTTTTATGAGTCATTTTTAAAAGATTAACAAAAAAATTCATTTCATAAATTGTCTTTTATACCCCAACAAAATGCATATATACTTTAAAATACTTTTATCACCTTTTTTCCTACATGCATCGGCGCTTATTGCGCCATCTTCAGGGCTTATGACAAAAACTATGTTATGTTTGTAATTACATAGGTTTGCAACTCTTATACAGTCCCTTAAAAACCCCATGTTCGTTTTAACGTGGAACTTCAGATGTTAAAAGTCCTTGTGTAAAAACTTTAAAATTGTTTTAGAATTTTTATTTGTAGAAGCGGCTGCTGCTGTTTTCTTGCAAGTGTTGTGGCAATATGTGTTCCTTGCCTCGCTCCAGTTTTGTAGGGTCCTCTAGGTACAAAGACTTTGCGATGGCCCCTTGTCTATGAAACAGATATGACTGTACATGTATCGTCTAAGATCACCTTGTGTACATGCGTGCGTGTAAATCATTGCATGTAACTTCCCGATTGTGGTGTTGCTTTCCTAATTCACAAGAAGTACTGAGACCAAAACGGAGGCATGACGAGGGGGCAATTAAGACTGATTAGAATGGTAGTATTTTGCCCTTTAATCGGTAAGTCTGTTAAACCAAGAAGTGGTGGGGTACGACAAGTACCATATATATATATATATATATATATATATATGAGTAACTCGGAGGCACAAAGGTTAGGTGAAAAGACGGTAATAAAATTTTTTAAATAATGCAGAAGTGTGTGTAGTGGATTTATCTGGCTCAGGATGATAAATGGCTAGTTCTAATAATCGCAACAATGAACCATCATGTTTGCTAGTAGGAAAGGAATAGTTGAACTGTTAGTTTCTCAAAAGGACTCTGCTGCATAGACTTAAATATTATATAGAATGTGTGGCAATTGTGCGAAGACGCAGGATTAAGGAGAAGACCGAAGGGCAACAGAAAGGATGTAAGACGGCAGTAGAAGAAAGTATAAAGACAGCTCTTGAGTTTATTTGATCGGGGAGCCCACCCACATAAACAAGTGATCAGTTACAGCGTGACTCATCTCTGGCAGTTTTACTGCAGCGAATACGGTTTTACTGCGTCAGCTGAAGTCTGTCACACAGTCCAGTTTCATACGCTGGTCGTTAACGGGATGTGGTTGTTTGTGGTTTGGCAATATACGCACAGTGTTACACAGAGGCGTTTTATTGTGACGTATATTATTGTTTTTATTAGCGAATTTGCAGTACTGTGTAGTACAGAGGGGTTTCATTTATTGTGTACGCCTATATGAGAAAGAAGTACTGTAAAAATTGACGTAACAAATTTAAAAGTCGGCTTCCTGGTGTTTACGTGTCTTCTAAGTGATCACTCTGTGGGCTGGTGAGTGTGTTACGGCAGCTGTGACGATCACTACGTGTTCTACGGGAAGAAATGTTGATTTATGTTGCTATGCGTTCAGAAGCTGTCCGCGAGATTCTCTAAGGCTCTTATCCAGAGAAGTCGGTGTATCAATGTAGTTTTTGCAGTCAGTCATAAAAATTCCTTTACTTGAAACCACACATGAAAATTTACATTTGTGCGAGACCTCCGTTTTTTTTTGTCTAATGTTTCTTATATTTCTTTGCCCAGTCTGTTTTTTTTTTGCGTCAGGACGGTTTGTAACTGTTTCTGTGAAGCTGAGTGTAGTGGTGAAATTGATCCACTGCGGACTTATTTTACAGGCCAGTCTCGTTAGACCGTCACTAAAGTACTCAGAATAACAGATATTTGTCTGCAGATAATCCAAACGCAGAGGAAACACTTAAAGAAATCACCAGGCGCAGAGTATCAGTAGTTTCTAGACATGAACTTCAAACAGGATTTCTTTTCGCCAGGTGTCAAGAATATCTGTAGGCTGTAGATCATTTCTAACGTCTTCCTTCACACGCTTTTAGTTAGTCCTATACAGTTCATGTTTTTAATTTAGATTCTATGAGCGGGTTTCACTTTCAGATGGACGATTTGTATAATGAACTTGTGCTTCTACTATGTTAAATTGCCTGAATGAAGCGACTTGTGGCTCGAGTGAGAATTACGTGCATAATGTTGCGGAGGAAATGTCTGTCCGCGACTATTGGACGAATCGAGGCGGAAGATAGTATGAAAGTGGTTTTTAAGGAGACAATATTCATATAGTATATGCCATTTATAGTCGTGGTTCAGAGCAGGATACAGTGACCGATTTTCGAGTAACATTCGTTTCATCTCTTTGTTAAAATATCAGGTAGTTTGAGAAAAGCTGTTTAAGTATTGTGAAGTTAGAGAAAAATTGTTTAAATGTTGGAGGGGGGGATTCTATTATTAGCAGTTTTTGCCAGGATTTCTGTTTGGAAACAGATAGTTGTATTGTTTATATTAATGTTTAAGTAATGAAAGAGGGGAAATGAGACGAAGAGAATCGTACCTGATTTGTTCTTTTCATATACGTTAGTGTTATTAAGACGAAGGGTAAAGGCAGACTTACGTCAATACTTTTTATGAAGTCATATAAAGAATATAGAGAGAAAATGAGCCTTATCCTAAACCCTCACTCTGGATGAAACTGAGTGGTCTTCAAGAAACTTCCGCTTAAAACCTGGCGAAGTATCTTGGCACTGTTCACTGGATATGAGGTTTGATTGAGTTTCGTATAGCCAATATGGTATTTGTGGTGGCGAAGGGAGCTGTCCGGGCGGCAGCAAATCACATTACTGCGTAAGCTATCCCGAATTATCACGTGGTAGTCGTGGCGGTGAAATCAGTATTATGAAGAGAAATGGAGGAACATTTTGCTGTGTAAAAGTAGCTACCGATCGCAGCTGTGTTTCATCAAGCGTGGTCTTCCGCATAGCAGAGGCCATCTTACCTCATTTGGTCTCCTTTATGGCTTACACACAGCGCCTGCTGGAGACTACCCGCATGACTGCAGTGTCGGAGAAGTTGCCGCTGTGAAAAGGATATTAGCCAGAAACATCACAGATAGTTCTTTTGTTCCTTTTTTACTTCGATGAAATTAGGGACTTTGACCTTTTAGGCGAAGTACCAATTATTCATGTAGGGTTTCTATACACACGAACTTCTCCGTTTTAAATTAAATGTGAGTTGTGAATAAGTATTCAGAAATATTTTTAAGGGTTTTGTATGTTTTTTTATGGTTGAATTTCTTAGAATCTGTTGTATGGACTTCAGTAACTGGGTCTTTCACAACGTTTTCTGACTTTATCTCTAGCACGGCAATTTGAAATTTTGGTCATTTGTTTATTCTGATGGATCACGTCTTTGAACATGGCTTTTTTTTATATACGTTAAAGAGACACGTTTTGGGGTAGAAGATTTCGGATTCCAATTTTGGTTTTTCAGTCACGGGTTCCGGCTTGTTTCTAATTTCTACATATTTTGTTTTTCTACTTTGGTGCCAGTAGAACTATGCTTAATAATCTCATTTTATTTCTGCTTACACATACATACGTACGTACGTCCATACATAACATAACGTAATATAACATAGCACAAGTATGTACAACATTGGTTTCTGAAATGTATTAAGTGCACCCTAATAGGAAACAAATATCCGCCCAACATTTTGCGTGCTATCTACCTACGTCCCGAGAAAATGAAAGATGTTAGACGAAATTCTGTATGGTCGGAGTACGCTGAAATTAATTACGAGAAATTTATGTTAATGCGTTTCCGTTTCAAATTTACTTGGAATTTAAATTTAAATAGTAGAATATTTATCAAGAACCGCGCAGTCAAACTAAGTTGACCCACGGCATTATATATATATATATAATTATTATTACTGAAGTCTGCATTGCTTATATGACGTAGATTTTGACGTATATAATTTAAAGAAATAGCAGGAAACCAGTCTAGTACTACGCTGTTATGCAGTGCAATATTCGTAGACCCGATGTTATGTGGTTTGATTAACAACAGATTTCTATCTGTAGTAAATGAACCTTGAGAGAATTGAAAGATGCAGGGTTGTAGGCCGCATTGAAGCACATTTCATTACTCTTATCTGTCCTTGTATTGCCTTTAAGCAAAGTTACAGGAAAGAAAGAATTTTGTTTAAAATGAAGCACTGGCGGCAAAAAAAAAAATGGCTGTTGTAAAAGTGGCATGTTCTGGGAACAACAGCGTTCAGAAATCTGATAATGGATCTCGTAAAAGAGAGAAATATTTCTTTGATTTCATACTTAAACTTGCCAGAGGCACATTAGTTTCTGGTTAATATTGCGAAATATAACTGTCATTTGACTACCATTTTTGCTTTACTTCGAAATTGAAGATGCTATTTGATAATTACGTACAATGTGTTCAAGCACTACCGGTTTTAACCAGCCGTGTACTTTGGACGATGTAGCGTCTAGGCTATGTGCTGCGCGATCCCGGTTCGAGTACTGGCAGAGACAAGAGACTTATCTCTAACTCCACAACGTCTAGACTAGCCATACCGTCCACCCAGTTTCCTGTTCCATGGGTCCCAGTGTTCAAGCGGCCGGGTTGTGAAGATGACCACTTGCCACATTATGTTGCCGTGGTTAAGAATGGGTGACGATATTCCTGTAATAGGTAAAACAATCCCGTTACAGGCCTGGAGTGGCCCAGAGGGATCCAGGAAGTTAAGTTTCCCAGATTTCATGACAAAGACACAGGATGGTGGTAAGGGTGTCAGCCTTACGCACCGGCCTCCTTTACCCCCAGGAAATGCTCCTGGTACTTATTTCTGTGAAAGGCTGAGTCGACCCCAGGGCCATAGTGCGATCGGAAGGATTTTATGTAAATGAAAAATTCCAATGACACAATCTGGGATCGAAACAGCGATCTTCTGATTTGTAGTACAGCACCTTAACCACTGTGCCACTGCGGTCCCCCGATATTCCTGTACTTTCCTGATATGCCTTCTCGTCGTGAACGGGGTAATGTTACCTTCTTATAAATAGTTGTTACTTCATTATATTGTATTATATTATATTTTGTGATAAACCCCGAAGGCCACCACTGCCCTCACAAAATGTTACGTTCCGTGCCTTCCTGAAATTCACTTAGATACATTCACATTTCCGCAGTCTGTTACTTTTATTGTTACTACTTTTTTGCCATTTGATGACAAATTCATTACATAGCCATGTTCTCGGCTGAACCGCTCCAGAATTGAAGCTAATTAGTGTCAAGCTTTTCCAGTTTCGTTGCGCACACAATACAGACAAATAGACCCTAGTATTAGTACACACACAAAAGTCATTATTTTACCCGACAACACGCATCACTCTAAGCTCAGGTCGTTTCCATGATAGCAGACAAAGGAAGTCGTTCCCATATACCCAAGTTTATACTCACAGTATTTAAAGAATCTGATGGAAGTACTTTCCTTCGAGACTTACGCAAGCGTAGTGTCGAAGAAACACACTGTTCATTGCACGTGATATTTTTATGTGTTAAGCCATCCGACAGGCGCGACTAAAGACAGCTGTTGGATAAACTTGTATATGTAGGTACGTATGTATGCATTCATGTATGAATGTATGCGTGTATGCTTGTATGTAGGTGTGTGTGTGTGTGTGTGTGTTTGTGTGTGTGTGTGTATGTATGTTTGTATGTTTACATGTTTACATGTACGAGGTTTGTTTAAAAAGTATCCGAACTGCCCACAGTACATGACGTAGATAGGGCTTACGGGGTTTTAACCCTAATTGTCTTCAACATAGTTCCCTTCCGCAGCTACACACTTCGCCCAGCGTTTCTGCCACTGTTGGAAACATTTTGCGAATTCCTCTTTCGGGATGTCTAGTAGTGTCTTCGTCGAATTTCGTTTGATGTCCTCCGTTGCCTCAAATCGGTGTCCTTTCAGAACTTTCTTAAGCCTTGGGAGTAGGAAAAAGTCACACGGAGCGAGATCTGGTGAGTATGGCGGCTGCTGCAACTGAGCGGTGCCGTGTTTGGCCAAAAACTGCTGCACAAGATGTGAAGTGTGTGCGGGCGCATTATCGTGGTGCAGGATCCAGTCGCCATCCCGCCATTTTTCCGGTCTTTTCGGCGAACTGATTCACGCAAACGTCGCAAGACCTCCACGTAGAATGCCTTGTTAATTGTTTGCCCGTCGGGAG
>Ga0123354_10002643_pt1 | contig 23933 bp, 18 predicted proteins | sample TergutLab28metaG_2_FD_97872 | JGI IMG/M metagenome (GOLD analysis project Ga0123354, IMG submission 97872) | Labiotermes labralis P4 segment gut microbial communities from Petit-Saut dam, French Guiana - Lab288 P4 | ecosystem: Host-associated > Arthropoda: Insects > Digestive system > Gut ... | reverse complement strand
ACCTTGTTAAAGGGGGAGAATCTCTATAAACCATAAAGGAAAAAAAAAACCGTATGGTGAGTTTTTTTTTTTCCCCCCCCCCCCCCCCCAAAAAAAAAAGGCCATTGCAACTGGCCTTTTCTCCTGGAACTTTTGTTCCAATGGCACTACTGTATTCAGATTCAGCCTGTGCTTGTACATGGGACGGTCCCAAAAGTAATGAGAATGATTTTTTTGCGCAGCGCAGTAGGGCCAGGAAAGGATAGTGGCGGTCGTGGTAGATGGAGGGGAAACCCAGGTATACAGTTTGACATTGCTCAGTTGAGTCCGCGCCTTTGTAGCAGTCAGTACGTTAACAAAGTGCGTAGTTGTTTTCGAGTCTTGTCACGGGCGAAAATGCAGAGGAGTCTGGAGCAGCGTTACACGATCAAGTTCTAGGCGAAACTCGGAAAGTCTGGTTCCGAAATGTTGCAGTTGTTGAGGACAGCTTATGGGGATGCTGTTTTGTCTTCAGCCCAAGTCTTCAGGTGGCACAAGGCGTTCAAGGACGGAAGGGAGAGTGTTGAGGACAAACAGCGCACAGGGTGTCCTTCAACTTCAAAAACTGAGAACAATGTGGCTCGTGTGAAGGCTGTTCTGGATAGGGACCGACGTTTGAATGTGCGGTTAATCACAGAAAAGGTAGGACTACCGAAAACGGACGTCCACCGTATCATTACGGAAGATCTGCACCTGAGAAAAATTTGTGCAAAACTGGTCCCGAAGAATTTGTCCGATGTGTGGGAATTTTTGTCTCAAAATAATATCACAACGCTTCCCCACCCACCATACTGCTCTGACTTGGCTCCGTGCAATTTCTTTTTTACTCCCCAAGCTCAAAACCCACCTCAAAGGACATAATTTTGGAACAGTTGAAAACGTCCAGGCAGCTGCGACGAGGGCTTTGAACAACATCTCAAGTGAAGACTTCCTCCACTGCTATGAAGAGTGGCAGCAATGCTGGAATCACTGTATTTGATCGCAAGGAACCTACTTTGAAGGGGATAAACTGTAATTACATGTATGTTCAATAATTTTTTTTTTAAAAAATCACTCTCATTACTTTTGGGACCAACCTCGTATTTGTTGCAGGGTAATTTTGTGGCACAGCCTGATGACAAAACTCCCTAAACGTGCCTGGAACACTATTCCCTTTAGTGTGACAGCAATTTCCAGTTATAACTTTGTGTAGTAAGTAGGCTAAGAAGTTTTGCACTGCATTGTTTCCACATCACATACTGTGAAATTGTATACCTCTGCCTTTTGAAGTGATTTCTGCTATCAGATCGTCTGCTTTCAGATTGTGAACTCCCCGTTCTCTGACTACGTCACGGCACAACATCTGCACCTGGTCTCTCCATCCACATTCTATTAGACGAGTACGCAAAAGTTCCTTCAGTCTAAAATGATTAAAATTTATTCATTAGATTTCAAAATTCTTTTCCAATTCAGAAAAATTTTACACCATATATTTGTTATTTGCAATTTTCTTAGCATGTGTTTTTATGAGGACTGTGCTTTATATACTGCTGTCAGAAGTCTTTCATGGCACTGGCTGGAAATTTTGTGCTGCTGCTGCTTCACTTGTTTATGACTACTTACAACACATTCCTCATACAAAATGCTGGTAACAGTTTATTGTATCTTTGTTACAAGAATTATAGTAGCATCTTTAAGGATGCATAGAAATCATGTAACGGCAACAAGGATTGTTTGACATGTGACACAGACTCCCTCTAAAATATAAATTGTATTTTATGTAATGTATTGTGAAGACTGGTAATGACTTAATATCTAGTGTTTCTTAATTAAGGATATCACTCACAGTACACAGTGTAAAAGAATGGGAAATGTGAGATTTTTGTATGTCATACTTTAGGCAACTTTATGCACTACAACTGTCAGTGTGATAGCATTGTGTTAATAAAGTTTGTCTGCTGGTGCAATCAAATGTAGTCCAATCTTTTCATTGGACATCCAGACACTTTTAATATAAAAAGCGGTGTGTACAAATAAAAGATGATGTACATTTATGGTATAAAGAATAGTAAACATGACTTAAAAAGATAGTGCACTTCTGGGATGTGATACCACATAGTCTGGTAAACTGTACCAATGTTTTTGAGGACACAGTAGTCTTTATAGTCACTGCCATGAGAATCACAATTCTTAAGATTTTTTAAAACTGTTGATACTTACCAAGGTTAGAGCTGAATTAAACTGGCTTTTAAATCCATGCACCAGTCCCTGACAAGTTAAAATACCACTATTGGTCATGTACACACATTTTACTGAAATTAATACTTCATTAGTGTCCACAAGGTCCTGCCACAACTTGCCATGTGTCGTAAACAGTTAACCTAACATGGTAAACCTTGCCTGAGGGTTATCTTCAGGTCCATATGCATAATAAATATCAGAGAACCAGGCAGACAATGTGCACATAACATTATATGGTGTGTTCACATTATTTGTTATGAAAATGCAACAGTGAGTTTGCTTTCTTTTGTTGACCTACATGTCATTCAGTACTGAAAAAATTACTGCAGAATGCAGGGTGTGAGTTCGCTCAACACGGTTTTGAAGCCACAGAGTATTTTATATTGTCAACAATATTGTATTTAGGTCTTCTATGTAATGTGTCTGACATCTCTCTCTAATTTTAACCAAATCTGAATTTGCTCAACAAATTTTTAATAATCTCCAATATCTAATTTCATGGAAGTCTGGTGGGAGCAGAGATAATACATGGATGGATGGATGGATGGACGGACAATCCTGATGAAGCTAAAGGATGCAAGAATGTGAAACTGCTTAGAAATTAAGACATTTACATGACTGCTTATGGTACCAAAGGATCTCTGTTCCTTTTACAATTGGTATGTTATGTTACATATTTGTATCCTTACCGTTCTCTTTCCCCAGTCATTATTAGGGTTTGGTCTGTTTTGCATAACATTGCTGGAGAAGCTGAAAAAAAAAAAACAAATTTGCCATTATGTAGGCCAAGAGATGAATTGACTAACTCTAGTAGTATTTCCTCAGTAGGTAAGAAATGCTCATCTAGTCAAAATTCTGCCTTTTGTGGAACCCAAATCATTACAATGTTCACAAGAACAGTAAAAAAAGTCACAGATTTTAGGTATTTTGACTCTTAACAAGACAAAATTCCAACTATTTCACATGAGATATGTAAAAACCTAAGACTAGGTCTGAATAAGTCAGAGGTCAGTCAGGTCACAGAGTGTGGCCTTCAAATTTCTTTATTCTCTACTGGTATACAATTTCACAGGATTATTAGGGGGAAATATACACTACTTGAAAGGGGTTTTCTGCTGACCAGTGTGGGGAAGGCAATTATGTTTAATGATCTGGGCAGATTGCGATTAGTGGTGATTTCAGTGAGACCTACATACTTCCATGTGGAACAGTAGCTCCATTCCACATGGAGTTGCCCAGTTTCCTTGTAAAAGTTAACAGCATGTAACAGAGGGCCTAATATTCTGTCGTACGTACTAGTTAGTAGCAGTAGCAATATAAGAAACTCTCCATTTCTTCAGTTATACATTACATAGCCTATAATTTCTGAGCGTTACCTACCCAACGTCCTAGTATTACGAAAGTTTTCATATCGTTATACACAAATATGGGGTTTTCATTCATAACGCCACGAGCAGACATGAGACTAGTTGAGCACTATGGCACGCTCATATATTTAAAATGCAGTATCAGAGGATGAGCTACACAGAACATCACAAAATACGCCACATATAAGCACTAAGGAATGCAGTACTAAAAAAACTCGGACCTGGCAAAAGCACCAACCGAAAGCCGTATCAACAAACTCAACTATGCACCTCGTCTCTTGCCCCCTTAATGCGGATGGTATTATTGTGTCACAAACGTCACTAACACCACGCTCATGGCGTGTGGATCGTCCACGTACTGTATATGTCAGCGACAAGATGGAGCGCCTTTATTTACGTTATGGGCCTGACTGGGGAGTGTAGTGGGGCGGTTTGGCCCGTGGAGGCTGTGAGGTAGTGCAATAAATATTCTTGTGTGTAGGAAAGCGTACTAATGGCTCCACACGATTAGAAGGACCCCAACGAAAAGCGTCATGTCAATTACCATGACAAGGCACGGGTAATAAGTAAATGTTACCTTCGTTGTGATTGTAGCGCTATCTAAACGACGGACTCTTATATTATTTTGAAAGCAACTATGGTTTTAATCCATGGACTGTGGTTTGTGAAACAACTATGCTGAAAGATGGCGTGAAGTCCAGCGTCTAAGTGGCAATATCTCGTGAAAGATATTAGTTAGTTGTATGATTTAATGAATGGGTATAATCAGTGAATTGTATATTAATTTGGAAGAAGCTGTTAGGTCATATTTTAACAAGGTGAGATGTTTTGGTAATTACTCATTTCAGTTACCGCATGGTAGATAATTGCGGCGGTAGGTAGGTATAGGCTGAATGTAGTAATTTGGAAGACTAGTTACATATTACAGTACGTTTTAGTGGTACGGATTTTATTTTATAGAGTAACTGGTTGCTTACGGTGCATAAATAGGGAATCTTAAATTGTTATACACTTCAGCATTCCATGGCAGACAACGATTTCTGTCTGTTTAAATCACATGCTAACAAAAGCTCTCGGTTGCATAGAAGGACCTGTGGATAATTACAGTGTGCTATTCTGACTCTTCATGTGCACCCTGATTTTGTTTTGTTGATCGTGCCCCTGTGATTGTCACGTTCTTATTTATTTTGTACTAGAGTGGCTGAGGTAATTCAGTGGAGGTTTTGACTCTTGAAACAACATGTAAGAGAAAACTTATTAGGAACATTAAGTGCTTCAGCATGTTAAATATGTGGAGAAAATGCTCGGTTAGAGGAGCTAGTCTTGCCTGTGACTGATGGTAACTGTGAAGGTCTTCATTTTCAAGAATTGCTGAAGATCTGAAAGTAAAAAATGTGTAAATGATTGAATTGTATGTTTAGAAAGTCATTTGAATTTATATTCCAAACAGTAAGTACAAGGTCCTCTGTGTGTCACTAACCTGTAACCAGTTGACCTGTGTGAAAGATAAATTGGCCATGCTATCATTGTGGGTAAAGTGGCTGGAATGTATATATGACACACTATGTCTAGTGCTATGGCCAAGAACATGGGGGATTGAATATTGCAATCAAGTGTATAGCATTCCTTCTTTGTGTTTTAGTGGTCTTGAGGCCATCTCAACCTGGAGATGGGATATTCTGACTGAATTTTTGTAATTTTCTTTAGTCCTTTGCAAATTTGACAAAAGTACTTGAAATCAGACAACATAGTGTTCCACACATCCACCAGTTTCTTTATGTGGTAATTTATCATTGTGTGCTGTATAGTCTTAACTGCATTAAGAATTACTAAATCAACTTCACACGTATAAAATTATAAATAAAATATGTGGATTTTACGTTCTTACTAACTATTTGTATTTCTGACATGATGCTTACATGTTGGTGTAACCCATCTTTTTCATTTAATTCATACCAGTAGGTTCATTTTAATGGATGTTGTGGTATGTTTGTTAAAACGTATTTTAACCCTTTGTAGTCAGTGCTGATGTCAGACTGTGATGTAATTGCATGATAAATCAGGATAGCAGGCAGGTAAGACATTTAATCTGTTAGTGGATTGTTTTGTCACCATCAGTAATAATTAAAGCTGTTTTAAGGAGGTATACACAGGAGTGGTGAGTGATCTGCTGTTGCTGATGTTGGTATTTACTTGGTATTCAGATAAGTTGCTTTCCATATATGGGAATTTTACAGTAACTCCCCTGGTCTCTCTGTTGGATAATTATGTTTTATTTTGGTTGTATTTTAGCAGCAAGTTTACTGCATATTTTTGGCATGTTCTTTCAAACTTTTCCATCAACAAATGGCATTTTACATACGTTTATGGGGTTGCTGCCTTGTGAAACAATGGCAACATGTGCTGAATTTATTGACTTTTTAAAATATTCAGCTGAAAATGGCCAATATATTTCATCCAAAATGAAGTTTGAATTGTGTTGGAAGTTCACTGTTGGTGTGGAGGAATGTGCCACTTCCATCTTCAGAGTAGTAGTTAGAAGTGGTAGATAGCTCTTGAATGCCAGTAAATTTCCACCAGATTGTGTGGTGTCACATCCCAAAAATATTGTCCTGGATAGTTACCATCATAAGTACCTCAAGTCTCTGAGATCTAATTTTATTTAACGTATGTGTGTTTTCTTAATCTTACCTTGTGCTGAGAAAGAAGCATTTTGTGGTTTGTGTTTTACAAGATGTGGAGGTTATATGTAGTTGCATATAGCAGTCTGATATATGCATAAACTGAGTAACACGTATCACTTATTAGCATACCAACCAATGCACATACATAAAATTTCACATTAAAACACAATTGCTCCGACATGTTTCGATCCTAAGGTCACCCTCAGGGAGCCACACAGTTCCTTGCTAAAGTCACTTTTTAGAAACACCCACTGATTAGTTTCTTTATATTAACAGGGTGATCTTAGGATCAAAACATGTCGGAGCAATTGTAAGTGTTTTAATGTGAAATTTTATGTATGTGCATTGGTTGGTATGCTAATTGACTCTACGAAATATACGGTGCAACAATAAAATGAGCTACACATGTTTATTATCTTAGCATGGTTTATATGTGCCTGTGTGTCAGGCAAAATCTAGGGAGCAATGAAGAAACCTTCATGAAGTTTTAAGTGTGAATTAATTCACTTCTCTGGTGCCTGTCGTTTGTAGGAGAACAATAAAGTAACTAGAAGTTTAGGGCAATGTCTTTGAATTGAAAGAAACAAAATTCACTGCTTTAGTACACACATATATTTTATTCCAGGTGTTTTAATATTTCTGAACTTGGTATATGTAATCAGAATAAGGATGTCATAAATGTCAAAATTATTTTGAAATTAAAATGTTTCAACTGCCACTTTACCTTATTGTAAGCATTCATATACTAATTTTAATTAAGAGTTCTGATGTGCATAAATGTGTGTTGTTGTCTCGCATAAGTGTTTGTTACATCAGAGACAGCTTACTTCAAAATAAATTTTTGATTATATAAGTGCTGCACTTCACACAATAACAGCTTATTTCCATGAGATATTTTTTTCTTGTTGATTGTTGCAAGGAAGCATGAATTTATAATGAGGAGTGTTAGTAGGAATGACAGTGTTACAATTAGGGATATTTAATGGCACCATTATTCAGTTTTGCTTCACTGGTAGAAATATTGACTTATTGCAACAGATGATACAGCAATGCCACATTTTAAGACTGGTAAGGCAGGAGTGTCATGTATAAAGACTGATGAGGCTGCATTGTCATGTTTGAAGACCATTGAGGCATCAGTGCCATATATATGAAGCTTCATGAGGCAGCAGTGCCTATATTTTCATGTATCCTTCTAGTTGTATGTGAAAAATGCCTGAAAGGATTGAGAAATAATAAGCATTCACTCAGTGTGGTATGGACTCTGAGGTAGGGGTATAATTTATCTGTTTGTGCTGGTTAACATAAATATTCTTATTAAAGTGTGGAGGTAACCCACATAGTTGTTTTAGTTTGTTATGTTATCAGATTTAAATGTTAGTCAAGTGTTTGATTTTCATGTTAATGCTGATATATGTATGCATCTAATAATCTGTTAGCAGCATGTCATAAGCCTGGTGTGTGAAAGGAGCTTCACATTATCTTTGTATCTGCATGTTGATCTAGTTCAGTGGTTTTAACTGCTTGTTTGTGTGAGCTAAGTGTATTTATGCCATGTGTCTCTCTTTACTTAACATTTCCTGAACCTGTAATCTAATTTCAATTCATTTTTTTTGTGTAATGCTCCTGGTAACCTGGGAATTGATAAATTATTGCACATTAAGTCCAGCACTTGATTTATATAAAACTCAAACTATGCCTGACCACCACACTCTGAAGGTGTATGTGGAGAGTGGATGTAAAGGCCCACACATTCTTGACTTTGGTACTGGATGAAGGTGAGTGGTCAGATTCTTAGTTTGGTTGCCTTACTTCCAGTAAAATGTTCCAGGTGAGGATTGGAGGTACAAGTAGAAGTTCAAAGTATTTAAGTAGCCTATTCCCCCACCCCACCCCTGGGTAAGACATAAAAAAGTGGCAGTACTTACACTGCATATACGCATAGTATAGTACAGTATTGCAGCAAAATGTAATAGAGTATTAGCGAGCAGTCCAGCCTGAATTTTACCTTGGATTTTGATATTTGCACATTTTTGTATCTGGAGATTTTGGACTTCTACAATGGAGACCTTAAATATTTTGTCATTGTTAAATAAAATGTATGCAAATAAATTTGTAGTTTTGTTTCTGGGCTATATTGAAAGATCCACCTTTTGTCATTACCAGTCATTGTCTTTATCTAAAATGTCAGGGTCTACCAACAGTCGTGCTGAAAGGTGTGAGAATGTACTGTATTTACTGCTCATCTTTTGCTAAAATTGTTCATTATTTGTAACATCCATTTGTTTTGATACTAGTTAAGCCACACAAAAACCTGTGATATTCTGTTTGCAGTAAAACATTGTCACTGCAAAGTAAACAAATTGCAAGTGACTGGCAGAAAACTGGTACATCACATAGTCACATGATCCAACACATGTCAGCTCAAATGCTACTGTTTGTCTGATGAAAACATCAGTCTGGTTACTTGTCAGGCTGAGTTATTGCATACAGCAGTCATTTGTTACAGAACAGTGGCATCATAGCTACTGATCTTAGTGCAAACTGCATTATATGAGCTATTGCAATGTAGATACATCTTTTTCCTATTGTGTCTGAACAGTTGTTTTCCAGTAGCTAATAAAATGGGTGGTGCTTGATTGGAGTTAATTTTGTATACATCAGTAGACATCAACATGTTCAGGAGCTGTATTCATTGTTTGCATGGGGCTGCAATGTCAAAATTGTGAATAAATATTTGCACATGTATTGACTGTTTTCAGAATTTCATAGCAAATGTAATTCATGAATTTCAGGTATTGGCATCAGAGAATGCAACATCATGTGAAGTGATCCTTATAATTAGTAAGGTGTTGCTGGATGTATGGTGATCCCAGTAGTACACGTGATGGTCCGCAGAAGGAAGGGGGCCGGAGGCAGCAAGGCAGCGGCTAAGTCGCAAGCCAAGGCTTCTCGGAAGAGTAATGGTCTATCAGACGAAAGGCTGAATGGATCCCTGTTGCCTCCAGGCACAAATGAGTCAGAAGAGTCTTGTGTAAGCCAAGATGATAATCTGACTCCCATGTCATGTCACACCCCCATTGAAATGTGTGCCACAGATCCAAGTCTTGGTGAGCCACCCCCACTGGCTAGTTTCAAAATAAATTCATCGCCTCAACATGTTCCTTTGGTGCACAAGAAATTCAGGAAGTTCAGACACATGCTTGAGCCTGGAGATGCCAATGAAGCACAAAATTATGTTCTTGCATTGGAGAAGGTGGATCCACATGAGACGGAGATTCCACATGTCCTTGACAGGCAGGGTGAAACTAGTGTAAGTGAAGTGGTCATCAAACATCCGGAAATTGAACTAGCTGAAACACAGGAGGTACCTGTAATGTGGGAAGAAGAGGTTGTTGAGGAGACTGTTGTGTGTGAGGGAATGGAAATGGAGTTGGGAGACACGCGAAGTCAAGATAACTTAATTGTTGAGGAAGTGGATAGTCAGGAGAGTGATTATGATAACATGATTGAAGTTAGGGATAGTGAATTCAGTAATCAAGATGGTCAGGTGATAGTGATTGAAGAAGGTGGCTACAGTCAAGAGTTGATGCATGTTGGAGATGTATTATCTCATCACAGATTAGTGGAGTTGGGCAATACACAGGATTCTGAGAAGAATGTAAGTCACCAAATACATACAGCGCTAACATACGGCAGTGAGGATAGTCAAACTATGGGGGTAGTTGAAGATTGCAGCCAGGATAGTCAGGTGTCTGTAAGAGATGTGGAGTTGGCCGTGGAGAATGAAGGAGGAATGCTGGAGCCAGTAGATTCTGAGAAAGTGGTGAATATTATAACAGGTGTTGAAGTTGGTCATCAGACAGTGATCTTACAAGTACCAAATGACCAAACAACAGACATTAAAGAAGAAAGTGACAGTGTAAATTGTGAAAATGTAGAAAATGTTGCATTTATAGAAGAAAATAGTCTAGAAAGTAAGCAGGCATTTAAAGATATTGAAATTGATATGAATCAAAGTACAGTGACAGTACTGAAAGACAGTAAATGTTACATTGCAAGTAGAGAAGGTAATTTAGTAAACATAAGAATGAAAACAGAATATGAGACTGACTTAGGCTTGGGTTTGGATGAACTAAGTAAATTGGAAATAAATCAGATACCACTGGAATTAGATTCTGGGCTCACAGATGGGAAATTAATAACAGAAAGGAAGGATGTAAACAAATCTGGGACTTACTTGAAATTAGAATCTGTAGATCAGACCACAGAAGAAGATTCAAAAGTTGAAGCACAAGAGGATTGTCTCCTGCACATACAAGAAATTTCAGATGATCAGCATTTGACTGTTAGAAGTAATGATGATGAATCAGAAAGAAAACAGGTACCAGCATTCCGCGGTCGAAGTGGAAGCACTGATACAACAGGTTCAGAGAGTAGTTCTAACTGTAGCTCTGGCGTCCGACGTAGCAGTCGCATTCGCTCAATTGGCATTATGAAACAGAGGGCACAGAACAGAAGTGATACTGTAGAAACACCAGCGACATTAAGTGAGAAGGACTGCAGTGAAAATAAAATGTTTGAAGGGCGGGATAGTTTAGATGCATGTTCTGGCACTGATACCCAGTCTGATAAAGAAAATATTAGTGTTTCAAAAATACCCTTACCAGTGAGCTCACCAGCTACACTGCCGGGATTAGTAACTCCAACCATTCCAGGATATGATGGTGACAGTTGTAAACCAGTGAAAGTGAAGTCTCGGTGGAGGAGGTCTAGTGAACTGGAGATGGTAGGCAGTCGGAGTAGTGACAGTGAATTGACAGCCACTCCACCAACACCAAATCTCTCACCAAGACCTGTGATCCCAGTTCCACCAAGTTTATCACCTCAACCAACAGCTCCTGCCACTCCAAATCCTGTGATTCGACCTGTGTTTCTGGGTAGTATTCCAAGCTTGGGAATCATACCTTTGGAGCAACCAGTTTCCGGAGATGTGCCCAAGAAAGAAAACCGTAATGATAGGAAGGAAAGGGAGGACAGAGAGATGGAAGAGAGACTCCGGAATTTTGACAGACTTGTTGAAAATGAATATTTAACAGAGAGGTGAGCTTCTGTTTGATGACTGATTGCTGTTGTGTTATGTTTAGATAGTATTTTTTTTTCAAAGCATACTTATGCACATCGGTGTTTTTGAGTACGTCATTTATACGTTTCTCTTGCCTCAGAATTGGAAGTATAACATACTTGTTTGTGACTTCAGAACTACAAGCAAAGAAGCGAAGCGCATGGTTTGTGATTGCTTCCTTACCAAAGATGAAATTGTTCGTGGAGAAATGGGGTGTGGTGAAGATTGTCTGAATCGTCTGCTTATGATAGAATGGTAAGCCTACCATCTTGGTGTAAATGAGAAATTGTTTATCTAACAAGAAGCGCAGTGTGTGTATAATGTAACATTGTTGCATGTTTGCTTAAACATTGTTGCCATGGAAATGCAACAGTAAGTGTCCTTTGTGTAGTTTAGTGTGGTCATGTTAGATGTGTAGGACACATAAGGTAATGAGAAATGCATAATAATTTGGTTTAAAAATCTCATGCACTTATACACATTGGGTGTCATAGACTTAGAACAATAGCACTTCGGTGGAGTGTAGCGAAATAGACTGTGTAGGTTAAATTTTCTTAGGACAAAGTTGGGTGGTATATTTGTGCAAAAAAAAAACCGATTAAGGTTCTAAGCTGTGTAGCTTCAGGACTAATTACAAGGAAGGGTTCTTGAAAACCTAGTAGTTGCTTAGGTAGTATGTTACCTACCTTAATGGAACCTGTAGTTTTGTTGCCATGTTCACAAAATGTTTATAGGTTCTGTAACAACCAGAAATTCTTTGATTTGGTGAATAATAATTATTAACCCAAGGATGATGACTATATTTGTTTGTTAGCAGCTCAGTTGTTCTCAGAATAATGTCACATATACAATTGGCGTATACTTCTGTAATCTCTTGATATGCTGTATTTCATATGTTACATTATTGACATAATTCTCAATGACATTGATAGCCGAATATGCTATTTGTTTGACCACCATATTGTCATTTACAAGTATGCTGGTCCATACCATCAGAGCTCATGTGTGTAAAAATTTACCCAGGACTGGAAGCTCAAAACCCTATTCTTATCACAGGTAGACACAACCTGATGTTTGAATTTTGCTACCATATTGGCATTGTTGACAGTTTTTAAAGATTATCATGTCAGTGTTAACTTTCTGTGACATGACTAATTTTCCACTACAGTGAAAAGTATAGGCATTTTACTTCTTTAAACTCTATTCAGAAATACTTAAACAAATGAAATTTTAATTAGCATAAACACATTTTGCATGAGGATACTCATAATCTTCAGTGATGTTAGTTGACAACAAGTAGTACATTTTAGGATTCACTGGTACTTAAGTCTTTCTTCTAAATGAAAGTTGGCATGTAAACAATAATTAGTATTGATTCTGGCTTACCCATTGGCATTCCTGAGAATTCTGTTTTCCCTTTGTAAGGGCTTGCTGTAAATCTCACAGTAGTAAAAGCCTCCACCACAATATTACAGAACACATTATGTCATGTGTTGTTCTGTTTTGGTAGAAATTTGGGGTGTAGTATTGATTTGAATAATAGTTGGATTGGATCTAGCAACTGCATTCAATACATTGTCAAGAAGATTTTTATAATGATGTAATACATATTTTATTATATCAGTATATAATAAAGTTCAACCGATGACAGGCCCACAGGGAGAGTGTAGGTGTAGCTCTACTATTTCTTTAACTTCGTTGCTAAATGGGGAATGGGTGGTTGACACCATACACAGGCTGCTTTACCCCTGGGATGGACACCCAGTACCCATCGTGCAGAAGGTTGGGTGGGCCCCAGGGCCAGTCTGGACAGGTGCAGAAAATCTTGCCACCATTGGGGTGTGAACCTCAGACTGTGCAGCCTGTAACAAGTTGCTGTTCTGACACAGAAAATAATATCAGCAGTAATTGTTGTGATTGTTACTTCTGTTATCATGCATGTTGAAACACTGGTATAGGGTGGAATCAAATCTGTGAAAGAAGTCTGTGAAGCACTTGTTAATCCTTCTGGTAACGTAATCTTATAATATCTAGATATAGCCTACAGCAAGAGATTTTTTTTATGAATGCTTTATTGCTTCTTGACAGTTGGCTTGACATCTTTGTTGTGTTGCAGTATATAAGTAAATAAACTGCAAATAAGTTGCTCAGAACATGCTGACATGTATAGGGTAACAGTAGTACGTGAAAATGTGATTCGTAATGACATTAAGACTGAATTGAAGAAATTTGTGTCATGCAATTTAGAAGTACAATCAGTTGTCTTTTTGTAGGGAATTAAAGACTAAATTGTGGAAATATTAAATTTTCAATTTTTTGTGTTCTGAGTTTTCACTGTGAGAATGAGGAAATGTATTTGAAAACAAAGTATCAAAATGTCATTTAGACCTAACAGGAAAGAAGTATGCTGATAACTGGTCTGGGAAAGGGGAAGTATTTTATAATGGGAAACTGCACTTATTCTTCAAGGAGGCCAACTGGGTGGGTGCAGAAAGTACATCTATGAAGTTTAATGGTATAAGTTTGTGGATGGGAATGTAATATTCACTTGATCTTATGAAAGTTGTTTTTAGTGTGGTTGTGATTCAGGGTAGTGTACAGTGACAAAATATTGGTTTTTTAATATGAGGATTGGAGTTTAACTGAATCTGCTTGCAGTAGGAAGCAGTTAGAAGGTAACATGGAAGATGCATCCATCACTGTATTGCTACTTGGCAGGTTTGGTGTAGTGGTAACACTTAAAGAGTTATATTTGGGTGGTGTGTGGTTTGAATCTTGGCCAAGATGCTGGCTGTCTTCACTGAGGTTTGTCATTGTTCCCTCACTGTTGCCAGGCAGAGGTATAGTACCTTGATTAGGTCATGGCCACCGCATACTTCTTTCAAATTCGTAATTCACAAACCTGACCAATCAACACTATGTTGCTTGATACAGTGACAGCACAGTAAAATAAAATGTGAATACACGATAAAAAACAGATACTTGGAGCATTTATTTGCACCTTTGTTCCAGTGAAATTATGTTTGTCAAGATATTTATGATACTCAGAAGGGTAATATTCCATCCTGTAGATAGTGCACTTGTTCTTTTGGATTAAAGTGGCTTGAATGTGAACCTGAAACATTCACTTCTGTCTAATCTTGGGTCTGGAATGCATACAATTTTGCCTCCATGCCTGTTATGTGTTTTTGTGACGTGGTGCTTTTTTAAAGGCATGCGCATGACATGACTCATAAGCACATTACTGGTAGACATTGGTTAGTGTATATAATGATGGTTTGTTAACAGTGATGCATATGTGGCAGTGAGTGAGAAATTGAAGTTTGACTATCAAGAGTGAGTTACAAAGGTCATCTGAGGAAGTGGTTTGTGGCTTGTTTTAAGTGCTGTCTTCCTGGAGGATCTGAGGAAAACCACATAATGTCTTAGGCTAGTCTTTTTCCTGCAGTTTCAACAGATCTACTAAATGTGTAGCAAGGCAATTAATTACCTGCAGCAAAATATGCAGTGGCTCACCTGTACATTCAATGTGATGTGTAACTACTTGAACATTAAAAATTATACTGTCACATTTAGTCACAGAAAAACATACATTTATGAATGTAAAAAAGTTGTATAACAATCCCCATGGAGCAGAGTCCTTGTTGAGCGGGTAATACTTGACTAACTGATTTAGATATTCCCTGCCCCTAAAGGTATGGTATTGTGTTCACAAGAGCAGACCATTGAACCACTTCTTGAGCCAAATGAATCGAGTCCACATCCTTGTACCGTTGTCTGTAATAGTATTTGAAGTACAAATTGTGAAGCTTGCTGTTTTCTATGTGTCTGAGGTCTGAATATTCTTGGGTACCCTAGTCTGTTCTGTCTGTATGTTGACAGATACAGTTCTTCACACACACACACACACACACACACAAAACAGAGAATAAAACTGTAGTTTTGTCTGTTGTGCATGGATGTCTTTGGGCAGAAGCCCAGGAACTAAATGGTAACAAGTGTCGCTTAGATTTAATCTGCTCTTATTTTCTTTGTTGTTAATGCCATTTAAATGTACTAATGTTATTTCCCAATATTTTTAACTTGCCAAATTTTTTAAGCATTTATTAGGTGTCTTTATAATATTGTTGTGCTTTATGGTGGTATGGCATATATATTTGGTTGTGTGTGTGTTTGCTTCTGGAACCATTTCCTACTAGTATCAGATACAATTTTTGTGTTGTTCTGAAGGGAGTGTATACTCAGCAATTAGCATCATTAGCATAGATCAAAAGCTGAAGAGTCCCATTCAAATCCAGCCCCTCCTACTTTTGTTAGACCTTCATATTTGAGTATTCTGAAGCTATAGTAATGAATCTTCTACTTCTCATAAGGTTCCCATGTTTTTTAATATCTTAGACATTCTTTAACAGCTGCTGTTTGATGAAACTTGTGTGGGAACCCTGTGACCGTATTAAAAAGTATGCGTTTGAGTCATATCAGCCCATCACATCAAATTATTTGTTTGTAGCACTTTACTGCATTGTAGTGACAGAAGTGGAATGACGATATGTTAGACTTTGTTTCAAGTGCATGTTTTTTCAGTGGCGAGGTAGGAAAAATGGCAGCTGTTAACATATCAGCAAGATGTGAAGTGAAGGTATAAGGAAACCTGGGAAGGAAAATTGAAGAAATGGGCATTTGAAACACAAGTTTAAAACAAAAGACTGAAACAGAATGGCAGTACATGTCAGGAATTAACATTTAATTCAGAGCTAAAGTTTTGTAGGGAGCTCAATATGTATCATATATATCATGCAAATACATGCTGGCAACATGTATGTGTTCTCCCATTAACCTGAAATGAAAAACATAATACTTTCATCTTTGGAAAATGGTGATGCTTTTAGATTCCAACATTGACATAAGACAAGTAAAATCAAAGCTAGCTTTGTTTCTCGTTTGAAAAATCTTCATCTGTCAGATTTCTAATGCCCATGTGTATGTGTGTATGTCTATAGAAATCATACAGCAATTAATATCCAGTTCACTGAATTTTAGATTTGGCTTTAGAACTAAAAGCATTCCCTAAAATTGAGAAGTTTTTTAGCTGTTAATGCTATTAATATAATAGGTCAAAGACAAACTTGAGTGAAACTATCTTTACTTATCCCCTTCTGTATACTGAGATATTTAATGTGTGAGAGGTAATTGAAAAGTAGAATTATCTTTGTACATTTCATTGTGCGTGTCAAGCCTCCTTACTTGGTGTGGAAGTGAGGGCTCATCTCACAGTAGTGAGAGCAGCTCCAGCAGCCGGGCCTGTTTGCAGTGCTTTTGTATTGATTTCTATGGCTGGCAGAGTGAGAGTTGTAACTTGGGGAAAAGCAGGAGTCCAGAGATCAATATCAGCTAGGGGAGGGTGGATGTACTCTGTCTGTGGAAGTATCTGTACTAGTAATAAAATGTAACGTGTGTTTATGACACCCACTGATCCTAATCTTGTGTGAAATGAATCCTGTCCACACTCTGATATCCTATTTCTTTGAGGCCCTTTTTCATATACTCCTATCTAACCCAGGAATCCCAAATGGTCTCTTTGTTTCATGTTTTCCATCTGAAATGTTTTATGAGTTGAGCTGTCTTGAGCTACATGTCTTTCATCGAGTCAGTCCTACTATTTATCCATGTGTCAACAAAAGAATTTATATTCATCCATCTTCACATCATCAACAATTGCTATGCTACCCATTATACCTTGTGATTCCTGAACTACAGTGTTCTTTGGATGCACACACTGTGAAACAAACTCATTTCATAAATAACTTTAAACACTTTTTTTAATACTTAATTTCAGAAAGGGTTGTGGAATGCTCTTCTAAATTAACTTGTTAATAATTCCAACTTCTGTACTTTAAAGTAGCTTTTTATGGCCATGTGAGTGAATTATTTTGCAAGGGTGAAATTGAGCATCACATGGAGGAAGTTTGTGATGTGGAAAATGTTTTGTAGGCTGTGGCAGTGGAAAGACCTTACATTTTCGTCGGCCTTAATACGAAAGTAACTGAAGTAATTTTGAATCAAAATTTTTATCAGCTTTCTAGTAAGAATAATTCATGTTGCATAGGGGAAATCAATATTCTTGAAACTTCACTGAACTTATATATGCCATCAGATACCAAACAGTTTAATTGTGAGTTTGAAATAGTTCATTTTCAGGCCATACACTAATTTTAATTGAAACAAAATTTTCAATTAAAGTAGTACACTGAATTTTGTAAGTCATGTTTACTTGTCCCCCAAAAGGTAAAGTTCACCCTAGAACAGGCCATGAAGGCCCAAAGGGGGAGTAGAGGTATAGCTGCACTCCTTCTTTAACCACACCACTAGATGGGAATGGGTGGTCAACTCCACACTCAGGCCACATTACCCCTGAGGAAGAGACTAAGTGTCCATTGTATAGGAGGCTGGGTGGGCGAAAGGTCAGTCTGTACGGGTACAGAAAAAGTGTAGCCCCCGCTGGCATTCAGCCTCAGAACAGTTCAGTCTGTAGCAAGTTGCTGTAGTGACTATGCTTTCCTGGCCCTTGTGTACTAGTCTCCTACATGTTGTAATCTTACTCCCAAACTGTAATCTCTGAGGTTGAAACCTGGGGGAGAAAAATAATAATGTAAATGTATGTGACGCACAGAATTCAGTGTGCTGTGATGGTATAATTCCTAATTATGGATTGAATTTTGCAAGTGTGTTTAGAAATATGATTGTCAATAAAAGTTGGATTGTCTGCTGAGGAAACTGGGCTGAACTGAACATTTCACTCTTCTGTGTCCTGAATGTTCAACTGCTACATGATGTGTTTTGTTTTGTTTAACATATTACAACTCAGTTTGTACATTCACTAACAATTGCACTTAATAAAATACAATTCACAAGAATTATTAGTACTCCTACCTGTTTTGGCACCGGGATGCCATCCTCAGGGAGTTAAGGAACACAGGAGTATTAAGGTTCGTAGTTGTTTATTCTGTGTATGCATTATGCATACAAACATCTGCCTCAATCTTATGTTTGTATGCTTACTCCATCCACAATGTAAGTAACTGGGGACATATGCTTGGAACTGCTCACTTGTATGTATAACTTTAATAGCACAATGTTTTAATTTTTATACTTACCAATTTTTTAAAATGTATTTTAGCATTTTAACATTTTAAACATCTCGGTACAGGCAGTATAATACGTGGACTAATGTGCTGGGCTTATACTCCTTTGTTCTGTAACTGAGGGTATCGCCGCAGTGCTGAAACATGTAGGAGTTTTAATAATTGTGTTTTATTAAGTGCATTTGTTGGTGTGTGCATTGATTGTAAGACCATTCACAGTATGAATAATGTAAAACAGTATTATAGCTCTTTATTTGTAAAGAAAAAGAAAGCATTGAAAGTAATCTTGTAGGTCATGGAGCTGACACCAAATTTCATAGAACATGGTACTTGTTAGTAAATCTGCATTGTGTGTAACATGTTACAGCATTTGAATCTTATTCCAGATTCTGGTTGTGGTATTGTGTGGTTTTTAGGAGCATTCACCAAATTGTGAATAGCGACTTTTAACTGTTCCATGTCTGTCTGTCTGTCCACTTGTTCATGTGGTACAACTTGGCTCCCACTGGATAGATTTAATGAAATTTGATATTTAAGCATTTTTTTAAAATCTGCCAAGAAAATTCAAGTTTTTTTAAAATTCTGATCATAATAATAGGTATTTTACATGAAGACTAGTGTACATCTAAGATCATATTTCACACAGGTATTAGAATGAGAAATGTTCCAGCAGAAGTTGTAAAAAAAAAACATACATTTTATGTTCAGTAACTTTTTTCTGAAAATCATGCAATTTATGAGGTAATGTGGAAGAATATGGTAGAACCAGGCAGGCCATGGAAGACAATATAATATGGCACATGCGTTGTGCATGCTGGATAGCTAAGGCCACAGACACACTCAGAATATGTAATTGGTTTTCCATGGCAACAGTGGTTTTGAGAATGTTCCGCAATGTTACTTTTATATGCACGTTGCCTGTCTTGGCTTTCATTGTTCCAGATATCCTTTTTAAATTCACTGCCAATCATAATTTTGTCATGTGATACTAACCTCTAGAGTTGATCCAGCATTATTAAATGACACAACCATACAGGGATAGTAAGTATTTGTTTCTAGTAATGTGCATTACTTGTGATCTTATGTTCTACCTTTGCTGTTTTTGGATTGTTAAACCATGCTACTTGTAAAACAGTTTCTTAAGAATTCTCTGTTCACACGGTTGCATTAGGCACCAAACATCGATAACATATGCGTATTGTGCCTTCAGGCTTGTGGGAATCATGTGAATGTTGTGTGACAGTCATATACTGTGGTCTTTAGAAGTGTAAACGTATAGTACCAGTACTTGAAATTTGCTGCCTCCCAGCAATAGAACAGTGTATACAAAATGTGTTGAGTCTGGTTGTGGGATAGGCAGTTTAGAGGAATGAAGATTATAATTGCTGTCCTAAGAGTGAATGAGTGTCAGGTATGTGGAGGCCCTTGTGTAGACCTAGTAGTGACCAGAACCTTATTGCATGCAACTCATGAAATCAGCAAAAGAGCATTGGTGTTCATCTGTTGGATAATGGAATGTAATTTAACAAAAAAAAAAAAAATACAAAATGACATGTATTATGAGAACTTTCCTTCAAGGTCTGTGTTGTGTTTTACGTATTTTATTTCAGTGGCTCAAGGTGCCCTGTTGGTGAGCGTTGTACTAACAGACGCTTTCAGAAGAAAGAGTATGCCAGGTGTGAGATTTTTAAGACTGAAAAGAAAGGTTTTGGTTTGAAAGCTCTTCAGGAATTACCCATGTAAGTCTGTACATTTTCTCGTACTCTTTCCGGTTTTTATATTTTATTTTATTAATATGTGTTGTGAAGTGAGTTATTTTGATGTGATTTGTAGATGCATGTTTTCATGGATCTGTGTTGAATTTTTATTATTTATTTATGTTTTTCTTTATTTGTTTTGAATAGGGGAACATTTATAATGGAGTATGTTGGTGAAGTGTTGGATCCAAAGGAATTTCGTCGTCGTGCAAAAGACTATGCCAAGGACAAAAACCGTCATTATTATTTCATGGCTCTCAAATCAGATGCCATAATTGATGCCACAATGAAGGGGAACATTTCAAGGTTTATCAACCACAGCTGTGAACCTAATGCAGAAACCCAGAAGGTAAGCTGATTATGGTGAAAATTTTTATGTGAGAGTGAGGTTATGTCAGATCTGTGCATTTAGTTTTTTGCTGTTATAAAAGGAGAGCATAATTTTTTTGGTGTTTTTTAAATGCATTTGGACTCTGATAGTATCAGATACAGCCTGTTAAGCAGTTAGAGTGGTTAAACCATTTATGTCACAAGGTACTTTGAAGATGGTTTATTATTCATATTTTCACTCCACAATTACTTATGCAGTATTCTGGGGGAATTCTACATATAGCATATTTTCAGATTAAAAAAGAGGGTAATCAGAATTATTATGGGTGCCAGAAGTACAGATTCCTGTAGGGGGTTTTTTAAGAAATTAAAAATTTTGCATTTGCATTCACAGTATATACTTCCAATTTTATTATTTGTGGTTAATAATAAAGATCAATACAAAGTAAACTCTGAGATCATAGTATCAACACTAGACAGAACTCTAACCTTTATCAAGCATTACCAAGTTTAAAAACACATCAAATAGAAACTATTATTTTGGCATCAGTGTTTTTAATAAACTTCCTTCTCATATAAAAATCTTTTTTTATAATGTGAAATATTTTAAATGAGCTTTGATAAAGTATCTTTATTGAAATTCATTTTACACATTAGATGAATATTTTAATAGTAATAAAGTCTAAAGATCTTTGTTGATTACCTTTTGTGTTTATACCAATTTATTGTTTAGTTTTAACAATTTAAATAGCACTGATTTTTGTCCAACTGCATATAAATTTTATTGCTTATGCTTGTGCTTTTCTAATATGTGTCTGGATCTTTAGCACTGACTGTCACTCAACTGCGTATGAATTTTATTATTCATGCTTGTGCTTTTCTAACATATGTCTGATTTAGATGTATAAGCACTTTGTTTGTTACTAGAACTCTTTATTTTCTGTTTTATTTTATTGTGCAGCTGAATAGCTGCATAATAAGAACCAACAAGATGCACCTTTTTTTCTTTGATTTATTTCAGTAACCACCCTCTGTATGTTTCGAATAGATTAACTATTCATCATCAGAAGGTAGCTTCACTATACATGCAGCATATGGTTTTTATCATGCATCTACGTTGACTAGCTGCTAACATGATCGTGCTAGCGGCTGGTCAATGTAGATGCATGATAAATAACATAGGCTGCATGTACAGTATAGCTACTTCCTGATGATGAATAGTTAATCTATTCGAAACATGTAGAGGGTGTTTATTGAACTAAATCAAAGAAAAAAGGTGCATATTGTTGGTCCTTATTAGGCAACTATATCATGATGCATGGTCCACACAATGTCAAAAAAAATGCAACTCACTACTTACTTTCTGTTACGTACATATTTTGACTATTTCCATATCCAACAGGTTTTTTACCCTAATATGGATCACTTGAATGTGAAATAATAAAAAATAAAATAAATTAAGCATCTTTCTCTGGTATGGTATGGATATAATCTTTTTGAATTTACTTAGGAATCCCAGTCATGTAAGCTGAAGCATTTAACTCTCATTTTCACATTAAGTTTTTTATGTGCAACACTAGGCGGCATTGAACACAGTGGACAGGACAACAATTTGAACAGTTCCTGTTGCTCCTCATTGTCTCAGCTAGTGGTTGTAAAGGGTAGTTTTCCCCTCTAACTTGGATAAAATCTGAGTAAAGGAACTTTTAGGACACCTGCAACATACAGGGTGCAGCAGAGAGGCCTGTTAATTTTGAAATGTGAGGGCAAGAAAGAGGCAGTGAGTTGAACGGAAAGGATGGGAAATAGCGTTTGTGAGGAAAGTATTACAAAGTTCATATTCAGAATTGGCTCTTACATGACTTCAAGATGCACCACCTCTTTTTTTTTTACATTTTGTTATAAGTGTCTTGCATTTAGGTTCATGTTGTTAGTGTTTAAGTTAGTGCTTGCTGCCACTATCAGGGAGAGAGATTGAAATTATTTTGCAATTCTTGTGTGTCTTTAATTCTAGTTTCCTTGTCTTGCTAGTGAAATAGAGTAATCACTGTTGGTTTCCTTCTGTCTAGTGGACAGTCAATGGAGAGTTGCGAATTGGTTTCTTCAGCAAAAGAAATATTACTGTTGGTGAAGAAATTACTTTTGACTACCAATTCCAGAGATACGGGTATGTATAGATGTGATAGCATGTTGTCACATTCTCAGTAATGTACTCTTATGAATAAATAATAAAGCAGTGTCTTCACATGTTGAAGATTACTTTATGCAAGACACTGAAGACTGCTTTTATTTGCTGAAGGTGGTGGTAATAGCTTCCTTTAAGACACTAGTACTTGTCTGTGAAGCTGCACAGTGTCACACCCAAAATACAGCAACCTGGCATGCACTGTGCTGTGAGAATCTGTATTTTAATATTAGTTAATTCCAGCATCTCTTTGTTATAGCTTTATATGATAACCAGAGTTTCACCCATATATTTTGGATTGTTTACTTGTACATTTAGCAATGAAAAATTTTCTTTGTATTTGTTGAGTTTTTACTGATGTTATGACAATAGCAAAGAAGCTCAGCGTTGTCACTGCGAGAGTGCATTGTGTCGTGGTTGGATTGGGGAAGATCCAGAGAAGGAGAAGCGTGATCGCAAAGAAAGAAAAGAGAAAGAAATTAAAAAGAAGAGAGAGGAAAGGAGGCGAGATGTGAAAGAATTTTTGGAAGATATGGATGTGAGTATGAGGGTTGTGTTCTCATGTTAACATAATTGTTGAGGCTTGATGCTCTTACTGATAGTGGCACCTGGTTTTGCATTTGTGTAGCTCGAGGAGGAGATAGAAAAACTGTGTGTGTCAGGGTTGAAAAATCGTGCTCACACACTCACTCTTTGTCGCTTGATGGTTCGGGCAGAGGATCTGCAGTCTCGTGCTCAGCTGCTCAAGTTACTTCAGGTTGGTGAACCAGCTTGTCGACGTTTATTCCTTGATTACCATGGCCTGCGTCTCATTTGGAGCTGGATGATGGATGTTGGTGCAAACAAATCAAATGATGGACTCAGTTTGAGAATGGAGGTACGTTACTTGTAACTGTCAGTACTGATACCATGAAGATATTTGAGTGAGTTGGCTTATTTCATTGGTACAACTGAGGCATGGAGCTAGGCTTTTGAGGATTCTCTCTTTCTCCACCACCATCACCAACCCCCCCCCCCCCCCCCCCCCTCCCTTTCCCTCCTCCTCCTCTTTTTTTTTTTTTTTTTTTTTTTAATACAACAATATCATATTAATTTTTTTTTTTTT
>Ga0123354_10002639_pt1 | contig 23942 bp, 15 predicted proteins | sample TergutLab28metaG_2_FD_97872 | JGI IMG/M metagenome (GOLD analysis project Ga0123354, IMG submission 97872) | Labiotermes labralis P4 segment gut microbial communities from Petit-Saut dam, French Guiana - Lab288 P4 | ecosystem: Host-associated > Arthropoda: Insects > Digestive system > Gut ... | reverse complement strand
GCCACAAAACCAACTGGAATAGTGAAATTAATATGACTTTTAACAGTGTAACTTTAGCAAGGACGATATAGCTCCCTCATGATGGTCCTAGGACCGAAACATGTCGGAGCGTTTTTAATGTTTCAAGGTGTAAATTTTATAAATTTATATAAGTGTAGTGGTTGGTAAAATAATTGAGTGGCTTTACACCAGTTTCACGCACTTGGATGTCCCCGAGTTTACCGGAAGATAAGGCTAGTGCAGTCGGTATACTGACCGGACGACTGGCTGGACACCCGCAGCAAACGTATCTCCAGCCGTCTCCGAGGCCCAAGCAGCCTCCTCTTCAACAAGCACCGTAACCTTTCACCCGAGCGTACAGCGGCATGGGCACGAAGCTATGACACTCTCATCGCGTGCCGATATTAACCTTTTGATGCCCAATGTCAACTATAGTGGTCGTACCGCACCGCTAACCTCTAAAGTTGCATTTTATATATTTATTCAACAAATATAGGTACTGAATATTTTAAACATGGTATATACTCTCCGTTTTTTCTCTTTAAAATCCAGTTTGTTTCATAATTCTAACGTATTTAGTTCCTGTATTGTTCACATTTTATATACAAGGTATGCTAAAATTAAAAAAAAAAAATAATTCCGGCGCCAAAAGGTTGAGAAAGAGTGGAGCTTCACCTTCATACCCTATACGCCTTCATGGCGTGCATAGGGTCAACGATACCTATACTTTACTTTATACCATCATGGGAATATGCTCGCATAATTCACATGAAAGCATTATTTGGGAAACCGAAGAAAATAAACGAGTACATGGTCGTGACGTAAAACGCACAAACCAAAAATACAGGTGCGATACGAGCCAGAGATAATGAGATCTAAGATCGCAAGTGCCATGTCACGTCCATCACCTGTGATAGTAACCGCTCCTCCTTCTAAATGGACGAGACAAATCTTTATTTAGGAACAAACTGACACGAGCTTAGCAATGTTTTGCAGAAACTTTAAAACTTCGCCAATTCACTGTTTTAGGAAACGGCAATTAGTGCACGTTTGAGAGCACTCGGCGACGTATATCTTCCACTTCTGCACTCTAGAATCTATTATGTGCAAGCATAAATAACCGTTCTCCGCCTGCGACATGTTGCTTTCCTTATCAGTATCAGCATATACACTACCTACCAGTCTTTTGACGCCCAGGACAAGTAATCAAAATGGGCGCCCCTAACAGAAATTTGGAATTTAAAAAATCACTAAGTTAGCCGAGTTTCATTGTATTTGGCTCAATAATTTAATATTTTGTGAGAGCAGAACTTTTTTTTTTAAATTTAACATACCCATTTCGCTGTCCCCTGCACTATGCTGCCCAGGACTCCCAATCCACAACCCTGCCACTGTTATGCACTATATCATGTATAACAAAAAGGGTGTCCGTGCGCGCGCGTGTTGTGTTGCAGTCATAACTCAACAGGGAATACAGACAGAGATTCGAAATGTTTGTAGCAGTTTTAGGTTGAATATGGGAGATGCCTTGCCAAAAATTATCAAACTAGGTCCGTGGGAAGGTCAGATCACAGACAGCTGGCACCGTTGGTGTAAGGCACTCTTTGTTGCCATGGTCACCATTGTTACTGTGTTCTCTGTGAGGCGCCACCTTAGGATGACGAAACAAATGGGCATCAACAGACCCAAACAAATGAGCATCAACAGACCGAAGCAGATGAGCATCGAACATGAAATTTTATCCCACTGGCTGAAAGTCTACCTACAGATACAGTGTTCCCGAAGTTACAAAATGTGTGTTGGTGAAGGTGCCCCAAGTCAGAGAACCGAATCACATCACCATGAATTATCGGAGCCAGGATAGTTCAGTTAATTGAATCACACCAGCATAAATAATAAAAGCTAGGGTAGTTCAGGTAACTGAATCACACCATCATGAATAATAAGAGCCACGGTAGTTCAGTTAATTGAATCACACCACCATGAATAATAAGAGCCAGGGTAGTTCAGTTAATTTAATCACACTACCATTAGTAATAAGAGCCAAGGTAGTTCAGTTAATTCAGTCACAACAGCAATAATGATAACAGCCAGCATAATGATTGACTTACCGCCGGGGTTCGATTCCCGGAAGTGTAGATACTTTGTCATCGACACTCCAAGCATTCTACCCAATGCTATATCTCCATTCCGCCACACTTCTTGATAGTACCGTACATAATCAATCACACGGACCTCACAATGAACTAACAGCAATATCTTCATGTGTCGGCAGCCGACAACGGCTACAGTTGACATCACGTTATAAACAGCCCATTTCAAAATTTCAGTAACTAAAAACACACAGATGTACTTAAGGAACAAAACATCCTTGTCTCATAAATCGTGTATCTCATCTTGAATTATTTACCAGGCCTACGTTTGCCTACTTGTTTCTGACTCCGTGTGCGGGTTGGTGTTGCGTCTTCATCTTTCAGAGCTTTTCTAAACGAAACGACTTTTCACTGAGGCGTGGGTCCGCTTTCTGGGATTGGGAGTTCGAATTCCGGCGGAAGCACGGGTGTCTGTTGTGAATGTTGTGTGTTGTGCAGGTAGAAGCCTCTGCGACGGGCCGATCGCTCGTCCAGGAGAGTCACCGCGTGGTAATGAGTGTGATCAAATGCAACTATAACCCTCTAAACCTACAATGAGTAGGTACAAGACGTCAGTCTAAGAAAGAAAGGATGAAAGAAAGAACAAAACAAATGACGTTTCATAAAGAGATGAAAATGCTCACAAAAAGACCTGTTGCATTTGCACAGATGCATCATTAAACACTTGAAATGTCTTGTGTAATCGATAAATATGCCTGATATTGATTTAGAACTTACAAGTGAAGTAACAATGGCAATTAGCAAGTAACGTCTAAGTTCATGTCTCCTGAGAAAGGGCCTAGTAAAGGATCCCATGCGAAACTTATCGTTCCCCCAATTGATTTATAAAGCTAAAGATGTGGTATGCCGATCCCGGTTGCCGGTCTAGGGCGTAGGTCTGCAGTCGCTTTAATGCTGGGTTCGAATCCGAATATTTTTCTCTTGTGTTTGTTGTGTATTATGTAGGCATCAGCCTCTGCGATGAGCTGATCTCTCGATAAGGGAAGCCCACGATGTGTGTGTGTGTGTGTGTTAGTCTAATTGTGTGTGATCTCCATCCTCAACAATGAGGCTGCCTAGGCCCCAGTTGGGCTGTTGCAGCACAAAAAAAAAAGATGTGGTATACAAATATGTCATTATACGTAATGCGTGATTAAAAAAAAAGTTTAGAACACTAACATGAAGTTCTACTATCAGAAGCAACAGCATCAAACATAGAATTTGTGAGGGCAGTACTACATGCATGTCCAACACAGATTTGAATATTTTGTACTACCGGGACCCAGCATTCAAAATGAAAGCACAATCAGTTATACACATTAATAGAACAAGTTCTAAGAGACTTTCACAGGATTCCGACAATCCGGGATTCACAGTCCTAATAAATAACTCGAAAGTCATAAGCATAATTAGGTTGAAAATGTTACAGTGGCCAAAATAATAGTGGTTAATAATTTTCAGACTCTATACTTACAAAATACCAAACTACAGTATATATAATCACAACTGTCACTGCACTGTGAAACTTCCTTGTTCTTCTTTTTAGAAATAACCTTTACAACAAAGTGTCATTTGATTAAAAAACAGCCAGTTGTTACCCCAAATAGCTGACCCATTGTGTCTATTTACATTCTTAAATTAGCCAATAAAATTTTGAACATGATTTGATTCATGGCTCATAACTTCCAGTTAGAAGTTCGTACCTCACACACAATATTTGTACATTTAACTGTTGGTCATCTCTATGGAAAATCACCAATATGTTCATCATGAATTATTTATCACATTACAATGAAATATTTTTCTCCCCAGATGAACACTGAAGAATTCAGAGTGCGAGGGAAGGAAATGGTGGACTACATCTGTGAATATATGGATGGGCTGAGTTCGCGAAGAGTAACACCAAATGTTGAACCCGGTTATCTACGTAATATTCTGCCAACACAAGCTCCCCAGCATCCAGAGGACTGGGACACAATTATGGCCGATGTGGACACAAAGATAATGCCTGGGGTAAATAAAGGACATTCTCTTTGCTGCTAACACAGCATCCACTTCACACTAGTGCAGTATGAACATACGTCTATGAGTAGCCAATTCTGGGAATGTTTGTACAGTAAAGTCTTTCTCCCCACCATGATCATAATTTTCCCCATTGGTGATCTACTTATGGGAAATTCTCAACACAAGTTTCTGAATATAATTTAATTATACATGAATGATCAAAAGAAGCAGCAAATTTATTGTGACGGTATATAACGGTATGGCGTACCGACGTCTTAATGACGGTACTTATTAGGCAACTTTTATCTGTCAAGCAGAGAGTACCAGCACTTTTCTTAAATAAAGCAAGCAATGAAAGACATAAAATTAAACGTAAAAATTTCCATGGTATCAGGTGTAAGCTTATGTTATCACTGTAATATCTTCTCCCACTTACCGCAGTGTTTACTTTTATTTTGTAAGGGCTCACAAATCAGCAGAAATAACAGCAGACAATGTGGGTAAGTGCAGATGGTCAGTTCTGTGATAATGTGGAAGAGATGACATAAAATGTTACAGAAAAAGCAAAAGTATATTGAGTTACTAATATAACGTTTCGTTTCAGGTCACACACTGGCAACATCCAAGGTTCCATGCCTATTTTCCATCCGGCAACTCGTACCCCTCCATTCTTGGCGACATGCTGTCGGATGCTATTGGTTGCATTGGTTTCTCATGGGTATGTCATGATTCATCACAATGCACACCAGTAAGCAGAAATCAAGTACTAACCAGTTTGAAAAGATATGGAACCTGAAGAAAACTACAACTTACACACATACAGATGCATACATTTCATTGATCCAACGGATGAATACAAAACATGTCAGATAGTGTAGGTTGCTCAAAAAGTATATTAAATAAAAGTATATACAAAATATATGTTGGAAAAACAATCAAACAAATACAGATCTGACCTTAGAGATAGAAGATAAGAAAAACAGTCTATATAAAAGAATTACCAGAGCTAATCAATAGATAAAAAGTTCTTATAAAAATAAAGTAGGGCTAATCATTTGATAACAATTCTTCTATGGAATAGAAATTTAAGAATACCCAAGCATAGATGGAGGATAATATTGAAATGAATCTTAAAGAAACAGGATGGGAGGACAAGGACTGGATTCATTGGGCTCAAGATAGGAACAAGTGGCAGGCTATTGTGAATATGGTAATGAACCTTTGGGTTCTATAAAACGTAGGAAATTTCTCGAAAAACAGAGAAGCTGAAGCTGTCGACTTCACATGAAAGACCCTGCCCCCCAAGGCATCAGTGGACAGATATAAACTCAGATTGTTTGTCATTACATGTTAGACACAACAATACCTTGCTGCACCAAAACTAGTTACAATCAATAAAAGAAGCAGTTGTACAAAATTACATTTCAAGTGATATGGCAAAGTAACAGAAATCCTTTATTTGCAGGCTGCCAGCCCAGTATGTGCTGAACTGGAGACCATTGTCTTAGACTGGTTCGGTAAGTTCATAAAGATTAATATGCAGTGTCTATCTTCTACGCCACTGACGAATTATACCGCAGAACGTTACGTGCTTAGCACTCATTTTACTCTCAAACTGTATACCCTCCCTAGGGATTGCATGACCTTGATGAGGTGGGAGGGCTTGTGAGCTCTCATGACCCTGAGAGTTATAATATAACTGCTGGTATGGCCACTCTTAGCTGAACAGGTCAAAGGAGAGGAGCCAGACTAAGAAGCAATCCACCAAATGGGTGAAATAAGTCGCTGCCCCACACACTGAGAACGGTGCCCACATAAGCACAACCTACACTCCAGCTTCATCCCTACTGGGATGCCAGATGGAAAATGGAATAACTCCACATGCCTAAGCAATAAGAAGTGCAAGCAGAACCTGAACTACTTCTTACCACTTTGCCATTTAGACTACATCAATGTAGATTAAAAAACAGACCCATTTCAAGAAGTACAGAAAATAAATACAGATGAAGCAGTGGTGCAATCAGCAGTGCTGGAAACAATTCACACACTCTACCCTGAACAATACTGGCTTCACATTTACACACATGGTACCCTCACAGAAAATAATGGAAAGGCAGGGGCAGGGGCAGGGGCAGAAATTCACTGCAAATTCTTTAGATTCTATTTGACACTTGGACATCATGCCACTCAGTCTGATGGAGAGCTAGAAGCAATGAACATCGCAATAAGGCAAATTGTTGGTAGAATCGGGTCCTTCAAAAAGACTGTTATTTTTAGTGATTCAACTGCAACAATACACTCTTTAACAAAGATTGATGCACTCTCCAGCAAGAGGGTTACAGAAATTCATTAATCTGTTAAACAGTTGAAAGGCCTTCAGAAAGACATAAAATTCCAGTGGGTTCCATTCCACTATGGGGTTGTGAGTAATGAAATGGAAGATTACCTCGCAAAGAAAAGTACTACAATCAGCCAAATATCTGCGCCTAAACTATCATTTCATTCTGCCAAATTACTAATAAAAAGAAATATTCAAGCTGATCTTTCAAGACATATGCCACTGAAAACCAACACAAACCCTCGTACAAAATGGTCAAGAACAGAAATATAATTCCTGATTTCTCAAGAGTGGCAACTTTCTGACCAATCACTGGCAATGAACATCTAGAGGCTCACGTACACAGACTCTCAATTTATCCATCCCCACAGCGTGTCTTCTACAAAGAAGACAACTCCGTAATGAACCAATATCATATTCCCAGTTTCACAGCTTTGAACTCAGGGAATACTCAGTCACTTGTAAAATTATACTAGGAAGCTAGAAGGTGAATGGAATACCCCCAAGTGCCTAAACCTTAAATACTGCTACTATTACTACTGCAGTTTCCATTCATACTTTTACAAACACACATCTATTATTTCAGGCAAAGCAATTGGTCTTCCCGAAGAATTCATAGCATCATCCCCTGGCAGCAAAGGAGGTGGAGTCATACAAGTAAGCATAACCTGTATTACATTTAAGCCACCAATTTTATAGGCACATACTGTATATTTCAAATTAATAGGTCATTAATGCAAAATATATACTGGACTCTTTCCCTGTCTTCTATTACTTAAACACACACAATATTTCAGAAACTGGCCCCATTATCCTCATCTCAAGATAGAAATTGGTTCAATCAAACATGCCTATGGGAAGAGAGTGCATAATTTTGTTTGATCCGATGACAGAAGAAAAGCCAAACTTATAAAATGTTGCATGTTTCTCACTAAAAACAAGATGATGGAAAAACTCCAATGTATTGCCACCTTAATAGCATAACTTTGTCACCTTTACACTTGCCTTACTGGTCATGAATTACAGAAAATTGTTATAGTATTCTAGAACAAATGATTGAGCACACTGGCATATAAGTAACACATTTAACTTGTACTCTTCAGGAATTACGAGATTCCAAGCTAGGGATAAGCTGTCACTGCTGATATTTATATTGTTATTTCTTAGTCCCTGAACTCCTGACAGAATACCACAACAGACAGGAAGAGAAAAGTTTCATTTAACAACCTTAATGGACGTTAAAGATTATACTGCATCAGTGGAAGATGAATGAAATATGAGCACGAAGTACTGGTGGAATAATAACAACAGGGGAAAAGTACTTGTAGAAAAATACGTCCCAGGCCCACTTTGTTCTTGTGGGCCCCTGCAGTGAGAGGTCACCTGAATCAAGGCACAGCCACCACAAAGCAGACAGTAGCACTTCTTCTTATAGCACCCATTATATCATTCACCATGTCTCGACAGACATTACACAACCTCAGTAGCTTATACATCACAAAAGCAAGTCATTTATATCATCACTCGTAACACCAACATTCTACCTCACCTCGTTAGACAGTGCGTAACTTCAGCAGCATTATAAATCACAAAACAAACAACAACTATTTAGCAAAACTACCTCCAGAAAATGCAGGAAAAAAAGAGGGACTATGCATGAGAGTTATCTGGTCTGATAGGGTATCATATGCCTAAACAGAGGGGAGTGTTTCACCTTTACAAAAACAAAATGCTACAGTCTCTACCCTCAGTGCTCCATCACTGCTCCTGCTTCAAAATTCTGTTAAAACATTCCTTACAGATGCATGATTTTCAGTGTCCTTCTTACTGACATGGCCAACTTATTTTTGCAGTCCTCTGCCAGTGAGTGTATCTTAGTTGCTATGCTGGCTGCTCGAGCCCAGGCCATCAAAAACCTGAAGAAAGAAAACCCTGACACAGAAGACAGTGCATTCTTGCCCAGCCTTGTGGCATACTGCTCACAAGAGGCTCACTCCTGTGTTGAAAAGGCAGCCATGATCTCTCTTGTCAAGCTTCGCATTTTGGAGCCAGATGACAGATGCAGTCTTCGTGGCTGTACACTTCGAGAGGTGAGAATAAATATGATTGTCATGACTACAGATTTCACAGTGTGCAATGACAGCAACAGTGCAAATAAGAACAATGAGTCTCCTACGTGCATAAAAAGCTTACATTATCAAAATCATACATACATTAGATGTCTTTCAACATCAAATTCTGTAAGAACTTTCAATGTTCAGTACTGCATTATGTTACATTATTCATCCTGTATGTCATGTCACTGTTGTTTATGATAGCATCATCTTTGCTAAATAAATTCAGGAGTTGTTAGAGTATCATTACATGTATAAAATAATAATCATGCTGACTTATATTCATCTTTAACAGGCAATGGAGGAAGATGTGGCTAAAGGCCTGGTACCATTCTTTGTCTCAACAACACTCGGTACAACATCTTGCTGCTCCTTTGATAACCTCACAGAAATTGGACCAGTATGCCGTCGATTTCCGGCTGTATGGTTGCATGTAGATGGAGCATATGCTGGAAATGCTTTCATCTGTCCAGAAAACAAACCTCTGATGGTAGGAATGCAGTATGCTGACTCTTTCAACACAAATCCCAACAAATGGTTACTGGTTAACTTTGACTGCTCAACGTACTGGGTCCGAGACAGGATCAAACTCACCTCAGCCCTGGTTGTGGACCCCCTGTATCTGCAACATGCAAATTCAGATGAAGCCATTGACTACAGACACTGGGGAGTGCCTCTGAGTCGCAGATTTCGAGCCCTAAAACTCTGGTTTGTGATAAGGAAATATGGTATTGAGGGGCTCCAATCATATATCCGAAATCACTGCAGACTTGCAAAATCGTTTGAAGCCCTTGTGAGAAAAGATTCAAGATTTGAAGTCATCAATGAAGTTAAGGTAAGTTCACTGAAAAATTTAACTGACAGAATTAGAAGTATTGTCTTTTTGAAAAAGCATTACATCATCATCAAAATCATCATTGTTACACAGTCTGTCTTCCATTGCCTGTTCCAAAGTGACTTCTCCAGAGAGTGCAATATAGTGATTCCTTTTTCAGTTTTCATCTTTCCATTTCCTTAAGGTCACCCAGTAACTACTTATGCCTTCTTCCTCATTTTGCTGTCCCATCTCTCCTTACTTCTACATGTATCTTTCCTTCAATAATATCTTCTTGAAGGCAGTTCCTATGCAAGATGTGACCAATCCAGTTAGCTTTCTTCATTTTACTGTATGTAGGATATTCCTTTCCTTCTAGACTCTTTGTAATATTTCATAATTTTGCACACACTTAGTACAACTGCTTTTCTCCATCCTCTTACAACACCACCTTTCAGAATTTTAATAATATAAAAGCTTCATTTAATCAGTTCTTATGACTTATACTTTCCAGATGGGACTTGTATGCTTCAGACTTCGAGGAACAGACAGGCTCAACCAAGATCTTCTTGCTTCCATCAATGGTTCTGGAAAACTTCACATGATCCCATCACTGGTTAAGGGACGATACATTATCCGCTTCTGTGTCGTTGCTGAAAATGCATATGAAGCTGATATTGGTAAGCAAATGTTACATCACTCTCACTTCCTCAAATTTTACCATCTATCAAATATTTAAAGCTTCATAAATTACCTTGCACAGTTTCCACACATATAAATAACTAAGCTGTACCTTTACTTATACTACAATAACATTTAAAGCACACCACATTGCCTAACAGAATATTTTTACTTGATAAAGACTACCATACATCTTGCTGATTACTGCCAAACCTTCATGTAGTAAAGAAAATAAGCCTGGTTTGAATCTCAACTCAGACACCAGATACTGTAACTGATGTGTTTCATGAATTTCCTCAGTCTCCTCCCTCTTCGAGCAAATGATGGGATAGCACTTTACGTAAGCCACAACTAATGCTTCCCAAAACATTTCAAATTCATCATTCCCCATTTGCCCTAACACTGACGTCAGTTTTCCGTGTGATATAGACAGTGTCATTAAATAGCCCATAAGTGAAAAACAAAAATTCCACAAACAAAATAACCCTATTACAGTACAAGATCTCAGGTTGTCACAGTGGTGCTGATAAAGATTCAAGTTTTCTGGAACATAACATCCTGTTGTCCATTGGCAAATATTTGCCATTCACTATTCAGTTACTACTTGCCAGCTGACATGGAGTCATATTTCAAAAGGCTTGAACCTTCAGTTAAATTCTTTCTGGGTATAGCAGCAAACTCTGAAGCCAAGCTCACCCTTCTGGTATAAGTCCCTACATTCAACCTTTTACTTAGCTCATCCCCAGGATTTATTCCACTCATATGTTATTAATTTATCACCAACATTGCAAAATTAATTAAATGAATGATTAAACTAAATTAAATATCACATACATAATCAGTCTCAAAACAAATGGTGTCAAATACATAATAAAAATAATAAATACATTTCTTTATTCAGATCATGCTTGGGAAGTGATACAGGAGCACGCAAATGAGGTCCTTGATTCATACAAGATTGAGAAAATTGCTCCTGTCCCAGCAAAACCTGCAACACCAGAGATTACACCCAAACCACCAATGCAGCGCATGCTGTCCAGGAGGCTCAGTTTCACAAGGAGTGTCTCACGCGAAGTCTACAGACGTTCTTTGTCACGATCCAGTTTACACGATGGAGCAACACCTATTATTGTACCTGAGGATGAGGACAATATAATTCCAGAGAATGACAATATAGATGAAGACGTATTCCAATCCCTCAGTATAAAAGAGGAGGAGGCAGTATGAATGACCCCTATTTATACATCCAGCAAAAATTAAAGTCTCTTGAACTTCTAATTTGCTAGCAGTCAAACAACCATTCCCTCAGGATTCTCTTCTTCTGGAATATGATGCTGCATCTGTGAATTATTGGATCCCAGCATTACAAGGAAGTGTAGTGGCCTCATCTTCAAGGGACAAAGCACTGAAGAAGAGTTCTTGGGCATATAAAGCCTTCAGATGAGGCCACTATGTTCTCTTCAGAGGTCAGGATCCAAATACCTACTGATGCAGTGTCACAATCCAGCAGAAAACAGTCCTCAGCTACACCACTACGAAACACCTCAAAATATGCACAACTGTTTCTTGTTAAATGATGCAAACTGATGCATTATTATATTGCTACAAGCAGGATGTTCAAGTAATCATTGTACCAGGAAACAAGCATCATCCTGGTTTGTAGCAGCATTCCGATCTCTTACATTATACAGGAAGGTCGATCCTGACTCAGAATTCTTATTGTTCTTGTAATGTGGATCACTATCATTTTTTCAGTCATTCCAAAAATCCTTCCACATTCACATACACTTGCACATATGATCTTAGTCACATGGCAAGATGGTGTCTGTAGAACTCAGAATATAAAGAAGGCATATGTATACTTTTTTTTAATGAAAGACAACTCAAGAGCTGGCATACATTCACCTGAGACATAGACATAGAATACAGTTCAAGGAAAATGTACTGTCAGAAACATGTGTGTATAGATAGAGTACTGCACTCAAGAACAGCCATGACACAATGGGCAATTTCACCCATGACCACAAACTCTTACCTATCACATGCACACTAACAAAGCTGAGAAGCTTATTCTGAACAAATGTTTTGTGTCTGTAAGTGCAATCTTAAAACAGGTGAATATCAGTTAGAGTAATTCAGAAACAATCATTAACTTATACCTTTGTTTTGATACAGCTAGTATAACATGATTTCTGAAAATTCTGGGTCATACACCTTGCATAAAGACACCTAATTTCACAAAGTTCCTATTCTAAAAAAAAATACATTTTAGAAGTTTAAATCCTTGTAAATAATTTAAGAAATGCAGGGAGACAGAATGTTTCTAACTACATTTGAGTACATTTTTATATTCTTCATTTTGTGTATGAATGTTGTGTTGTAATTATACATATGTCAAATATCTTACTTGTAGATTTGTAGTATTTGACTCAAATTTGTGTTTATTTATGAACTGTTCAAGTGAGAGTGAGTGTGTGTACAACAGAGTGACTATGAGAAAGAATAATACATATATAGATCACTGACACATTTTTACAGATCAGTATTTACATCACAGCCAAAGCCAAATTTTTACTTGTATATTATTATCATGACTACATTATAAAATGTATTATGATTAGATTCACAACATAATAATGAAATATAATTATATTAATTTGTAATGAATGTTTATTTGTGATCTTGTAAATCACTCCCAAGCTACATATGCTAGCTCATAGGAAATAATTATCCACTACGGCAAAGCAAAGAAAAACCACTCAGGTGTTCCTCATGTCTGGAGTAATTTGAGTCCCCAGATCAACAGAATTATACTAAGGTCCTCATACAAGACTGCTTTCTCAGATGCAATGCTGAGAAGTTTTATAGATGATTATAAACTTTTTCAAGGAAACAGATGTGCCCATCTTCAGGATGTAACCATTGGCACATGGATAAGGCCTCAGCAAACCCTGCAGCATGGGACCCCCAAACATACAGGATACTAAAATTTGTTGTGGGTTTTTCCAGATGGGATGCTTTTCTTCGAACAGAGGGCAGTATTCTCAATCCCTGTTATGAGATATGGAAGTATCTTCACTAATAATTATAGTGGGGCTGCAGATTATAAATTGAAGGTGTGGGAAGAGGAGGGCATGAACATGACCCTAGTCCTAGGCAACTAGAAACTTCGAGATAAAGGCAACACATTCCTTCCAAACACCTGTAGCAATCCATCGGACTACACAGCATTACGTCCTAGGAGACTAGTCTTACAACACTGCCATTCTCCTCTCTTATGGTCCCACATTTTTGCAGGTGTTTCTTGTGACTAAGGTTACAGCACAGTGGCAGGCTCTTGTAAATACAATAATGAAACCTAGTGTTTTATAATAAGGCAAAGACTTCATGGACTGGCTCAGAGACACTTCATTTTTCTAGCGATCTGCTCCTTGGAGGTAACATTTAGGCTCTAATGTTTTCCTAAGCATCCTGATGGGCTACATCCATGTTTGCAATGTTTAGGTGCATTAGAACAAAACAATCTGCTTTGTAAACTACCTGCAAGTTTCACATTCACCTCTATGGAAGTAGGCCCAGACTACATCACCAACTTCAGTACAACTGTTATGACCCGCATGAGCAACTTTTACATTTGGGAGAGTGCAGATCATGCTCACTATGTATCCACAGCCTCATAAACGAATTTCATTAACTAACCAATGGTAATAATGGACATTTATTCGTTAACTTATTTTCACATAGCTGGTTCTTCTCATACTGTATGTCAGGTTCACCTAACATCCAGTTTTCCCCTCAGCAGTTCCTTAATTTCCTCTGACACCAAACCAGAGATAAAAAGTGTTATTACACATACAGTGAGAATAACAGAGTAGCCACAACAGCGTAGTTGGTACACTGACTAGGCTATAGGCTAGACGAACCAGGCTTCGAATCCTGACAGGGGCCACAGATTTTTCTTGTCTCCAAAATTTCCAAACTAACTCTGGGGACCACACAGTCTTCTACTCAGTGGGTACTGGCATTATTTCCAGAGGGTAAGGTGACCAAGGCATGATGTTGACCAGTTCTCAGGTTAAGAATGAGCAGTTACACTTCTACACCCCCACTACCTCCCCACCATATTCCTTCAAGGCATGGACAAGGCCAAATTCTCCTATGTACTGTAGCATTATGTGTAATAGGGAACTGCTGTTTACAGACATTCATTGGTGCCAAATATGGAGGCACTATATAGGTATATATGTAGTTTGTAATACTGTACTGATGTAGAACTGCAGAAATTTGCTGTGGTAACTAATAAAGTCAACATCCCATCCACACTCACAATTTCCTTCAAACTGAACCCTGATCCCTCTGATGGGAAGAAATAATTTAGGTACACAACTGCAGGCTAACCACACGTGATACACACTGATGAATCGTGCCCAGTGTTGTACAGGGAAAAATGACAGTTAGGACAGACCAACCTGGACCACAATCTCCTAACAATAATCCTGTCTCAAAAAATTCCTTCCGAGTATCCATTGCTGCCTGGATTATGACACATACAGCCTCCCTGCTCACACTAGAGTCTTCTCCATTAAGTATCAATAAGCAGCAGCGCACTGCTTACCTATGGGCTAATATGCTTCAGTAATTACACATTTATGTATGGAGGATAATATTTTCTGTTATGGCGCACTTTTCAATAGATTGCTCTTTGCCACTATGACAAAAACAATGTTTCTTTCAGCAGTAGAGATAGAAGCAGTAATAACAGTTACAAGGAATAACGCTGTCTAACAATTTACCAAGTGTACCCTGAAAAACAGCACCAAAAATGCATGTTACAAAAATGTGAAAGAACCATTTCTAAGCAAGTTTTATCTTTAAAAACTTAAGTAAAATACCAACTAACTTAGAGAGATTGTAATTAGAGAGTTTTGTGTGTCTTGATTGCTTTCAATCTGCAAAGATAATGACATGTCTGGCACTCTGAAGATTGCAGTGCAGTATCAACATTCATATTTCTATTTACCACAACTACAACACACATGTATATGAAACACGATATTTTGAAGTAGTAACAATTTGTGGAATATCTAATTACTGCACAATTTGTATTATCAGATACAGGTTGAAGCAAACAAGATAAATGGGATGTGTGAGGCACATAGTACCCATAGCAAAATGAGACACACAATTTTAATTCAAAACCCACAAGGGTAAAAACTTCAGACCCCCAGCTACAGACCAAAAAATAATATGAGAATGAATCCTAAGTGAGATACTGTAACAGGATAGTGGACATGCGAATACACACAAGCTGAACTGATAATCAAATCAGCAACAGAGATCAACAATATTAAAGAAGAATAAGTATTAATGCTCTTTAAAAATTTATACTCTGCTGCAATCCCTGATAAACACACAAAAATGAGGTTAAAAAATTCAAGCATTCAAACTTCTGTAGTACTAACATTGGAAACAATGACCACATAAGCAGAATTAAGAACCAGTGACTAATAAGGTATAAATGTTTGAATGTGCCTACAGTGACATGAAATGAAATAACCACCATTCTCAGACCTATGTGCAGGAAGCAGAATCCACCACAAAGGAGCAATGCAGATCACAGCGCACCAAGTGACACATATGGCGAAAGGTTATTTGTTAATTATACATCTTCTCGTATCATCTGGTAAGATATAAACCTAGCGCAATGAAATTACTTAATATTACAGGATTTCTAGACTTTCTCCTTTTGTCCAGTATTAAGAACAGAATAAAAAACACTAGCACATCTTATCCTTTAACCTTCCTATCACAACTAAATTCATATATCAAACCTATAGGAAAGAAATTTGTCATTAAGAAATTGAATTTCCCATGCCTGTGCCATGTAATACAACCATGTAAACACACAAAATAGTACATGGATCCCAGCATGCATTCATATTTTCTTATTCATTAAACACCATTCTTTCATCAGGATTTTAAAGTAGTTAAAATGTATCCAAAAAATACCAGTACCTCAATAAGAGGGTACATCAGTCACCAAAACTGATTATTAAATGATAATGTAGCTACATATTTCAGTTTTCAGGCCTAACATAAGAAAAAAATGCTCCAATTATCCCATTCCAACAATGCTTTGTGATAGCTTTGATAGGAACCAAGAACATAGAGCTATCTCAACCTTTCACAATAATATCGGCCGAAATAACCTCTTACACATGTTCCAAATTTTACAAAGCAGAATGACACAAATAAAGACTGCTGTTATATTCCATGTAACTGTCTCTCCAAAACTAACAACACATTTAATTTAGTCCTATTACATATATCTCAATAGTTTCATGCTAATCAACTCATTTTAAATGTGAAAAAAAATATAGTAAGATTTACTCCTAAAACGTTAAATTATTATCCATTAGATACTGAATGCACACGTAAATTTCTTACTACAGTAACTAACAAATTTTCCTGGTATGCAAATTGATGGTTATCTTAAGTGGAAGAGTCACATACAGCTGACACTCCCTAAATTGTGTGCCACTTGTTTCGCAGTTAGAAGACTATTTTATACTTTAAATATTGATGGTCTTAGGATTGTATACTTTATTTTCATTCTATAACTAAATACAGTGCTGGTCCTGGTGGCCACGTGGTCTAAGGCGTAGGCCTACGGTTGCTCGCCTGCTGAGATTGTGGGTTCGAATCCCACCGGGGGCATGGATGTCTGTCTGTTGTGAGTGTTGTGTGTTGTCAGGTAGAGGTCTCTGCGACGCACTGATCACACATCCAGAGGAGTTCTACCGCCTGTCATGCATCATTGTGCGTGATCTAGAAACCTCGAGAATGAGGAGGCCATGGCTCATGTTGGGCCGCAGTACCACAGAAAAAAAAAAACTAAATACAGTAAAATTATTTGGGGAAACTCTAGTAACATAGGTTGGGTATTCTTGCTCCAAACAAGGACACTGGTGGGAGTGGGAACTAGATGCTTGTGTAGGGGCTAATTTAGGAAACTTCATATTTTACCTGTTCCATGTATATATATATATATTTTTTCACTGATCATGTTTGTTGTTAATAATCTTGAGAGCTTTCAGACTAACTCCTCCATACATGGAATGAATACAAGGAAAAAACTCATTTACATAGGCTTGCTGCAAACCTTGCATGTTTACAAAAAGCTGTTTCTTACTCCCGTATAAAAGTCTTTAATATTCTACCTACTAACATTTTGGAACTCAAAAATGATAAATTACTGCAGAAGTATCTTATTACGTATTCAATCGAGGATTTCTTACACACAGTCATCTCACACGGCTGACAGTTACAACTCTCAATGCATTTGATGGTAACAGTTTACATTTTAAGTATGATGCAAATGCAGTAATATTGTTAATACTGCTTTGATTTACTCCATATGGTATTTACTTTATACCGTATTTATATTGTATTATTTGGTGTTCTGTCATATGGTTTTAATTTGACTGTTATGTAGTCATGACTTGTTTCATGTTCAGCTGTCTTATGACAGGTATTGAATCTGTTAAATACATATGTATGTATATATACATGTGTGTGTGTGCGTAAATAGTTATGCATGCATGCACGTATATACGTAAGGACTATGAAAGGTCAAGATTTGCATGGTATGTGGTATGAACGTACTAAGAATATTCCGGCCCGAACTTAAGGACCACTTCAGGGTCTAACACGTGAAAGTAATGATTGCGAATAATGTAACAGAAATGGCGAAGAGGGAAGAGTAAGAGTTGGGGCCGAAAGTCAAACTTGGATTATTCTTGTGCAAAACGCGACAACGGGCTTACTGTCAATCACGTCCATTATAACATTTACAAAGACCATATGTATAACATTCTCTAACAGTTTTCCCACTCAAACCTTCAAAGCAAAATAAAGAACGGTGAGAAGCTACTACATTTATGACACGACATGTAATATTTTACGTGAAATCGTTGTATTATGACTAAGAGTGAATTGCAAAAATCCGTCAAGAACCATACCAAACTGCTGACTTTAAGAAAGTTCCACAAAATATATGCCACTTACTTGTTTCTCACGATTCCAAAAAGGAGGCCGAATTAATATGAATACGAACAACAAACATCACATAACCTTACTATGTCACACTTAACACCTTCATTTTCCTCCGCTCAAGTGCCAGAACCACGTGCAGGGACGTACACGGTTCCACAAATCCAACTCGGTGTGCCTTATAATCTCTGATCGATGTACCTCTGGTGCCTATCATATTTTGTGCAAGTACCCATGAATTGCCGGAGTATAGGTATAGGTTTCATTCTTTACAAACAACATTAAGGTTAAAAACGTCAAGTTCCAAAGCGATTCCGGTTGCAAAGTGGCCGAAATTGTATAAAATATTTTACAGAAATATGTCCGGTACTGCTGCCCATAAGCTGCATACTTTCAATGATTTTAAATTTGATTAAATTTCATCCTTCATTTGATCACATAGGATCCTATATTATCTAAAATTCGGCTCCTGTACATGAATTTCTTTGCTTCTCTTTAAACTTTGACTGCAGATTTCTGAGTTATCCTGTGTGTAAATTAGCCTTTATACAATTTATTTTTGTACATATCAGGATTGGTTTTTGGAGGATGTTAAGTATAACAAGGTACCATGATGAGGCCGCAACATGTACTACGTGACAACTACAAATTACACATAATAGATGAAATACAACGCGTGAATGCACAACTTTAATGTAACAATTGGTAAAGAAGAGCAACATGTTTCGGCTACAACATAACAATCACCAGACTGTATATATCAGAAGTACAAAAATTAAGTTTATATACCTGTGTGAGCCCGGATAGCGACTCGTTACGGGCTGGACGGTCCGGAGATCGAATCCCGGTGGGGGCGAGATTTTCCGCATCTGTCCAGACCAGCCCTGGGACCCACCCAGCCTCCTATACAATGGCACCTCGCCTTTCCCGGATGTTAAGCGCCCAGGGCATGGCATTGACGACCCATACTCATCTATAGCCGAGGTTAAACAAAGAGTAGAGTAGTACTCCCCCTCTGGGTCTTCATGTCCTGTTCTAGGGTGAACATTAACTTTATCTTTACCTTTACATACAGTTACAAATAATCAGTGGACGAGATATCGGCTGTATATAAAGGTACATATTATTACACACAGAAAAGAATTAACAAGGTATTATATAATTAGGTTCTATAATTTTAAAAATGAAACTTCTGGACTTGTAGTAGTAGGCACCTTGTGCAGGCGATCTAAGTGTTGAGGTGGTAAGCTGATATGGTGTGTCCTCTTATATGAGCAATAAAGTGTGTATTCCATCTATCCTGTCAAGTATTTGATGGTATTAGTATTATGTTCATATAATGTTTGGGCAAAATCTGTTTAATGTATGATCAGATATAAGTACTCATATTATTTGCATACTTATATCTGATTCTTGTCACAACCCTTTGTACATGCAGAATCAAACACAGGAAAGAGACACAGTAAAATTAAACTTTGTTGTAATAGAACATCTACAGCAACGATAATTATTCAGAGGTTTTAGATTCATTATTGTGGTGGTTTCTTACATTTCAAAGGATTGTTGTGCCTGTACCTTCAAGGGCCAAGTAGCCCAAGCAGATGACCAAGAGATCTGATAGGGAAGAGAGAGAACATGCTTTGAAGGTCATCAAGAATGTGACACTGTGTCATTAAGTGAGTGGCTCCCAACATTTCGAAGAATTGTGCTGCCTCCATCTGCCTGGGTCAAGCATCATCATCATCAACTCCTCTCATCCCTTAGGGGACATAGGGCGTCAACAAAACACCGCCATCTGGTCCTATTTCCGGCCATCCTCTTAACTTCATTCCAGCTCTTCCCTTTTTCTAATGCCTTATTGTGGACAGTTCTTCGCCATGTATGTCTGGGTCTCACTCTCCTCCTTTTCCCCTGCGGGTTCCAATCCAAGACTACTTTTCGATGGCTTCATTTCCTTTCCTCAGTGCATGTCCTATCCATTTCCACTTCTGTCTCTTGATCTGCATGGACATCTCAATTTCTTCTGTCCTTCTCGAAAGTTCTTCATATGAAATCATTTCCAGCCAATGGATGTTCAGAATTCTTCATAAGCAGCAGTTAACGAAGGTCTGTAGTTTTGAGGTGATAGTTTTCATTTCTTTCCATGTCTCAGATCCATATAACAACACCGACTTAACATTACTATGGAAAATGTGGAGTTTGGTCCTAGTAGATATTCTGCTATTCTTCCACACTGGATAAAGTTGTATGAAAGCACCATTTGCTTTTCAAATTTGTTGCGAGACATCCTGATGGGTCAAGCAGCTCTGACGGATGCTCTAGTACCATTCAGATCCATGATGTGCCATCTACAACATGAATTATCTATAATGCTTCACTCTAAGTGGTTTAACCATGACATAAATGCAGTTTTATTTGTCAGCACTCTCTTTCCTATTGTTATTGCTTGTGATGTTTAATGTCACAGAGGTCAACAGAAATGTGTAGCAGGATACATCACTCATTTCTGTTAGCCCCACACACTTACCTCATGGTTCAAGAGTCCACCCAGTGGGTAACTTGTGGAACTACGTAACGTAATATCAGTAACACAGTTACCCCTTATACCAACCCATTACCATCATAATACAATGGAAGATCAGAAAGCTTCTAAACCACAGTGTTCCTTATAAAGGCACTTTGCAATCTGAGTGATGGGTGCCACCATCTCAGTGGAACATTCTACCTCAATCTTCATATTCCAGAAACAGTACTCACACATGTCATGTCAGTGTACTGCCAAAATAGAACATTCAGAATTTTACACATAAATCTCACTACCAACCAGTTGCACCATGTTTATATACATTAAACAATGCTTCTACTTCCTTCTGCCATATATTTTGGCCATCGTCAGGGAGCTACAAGTTTGACTTATGTGCACAGCATATACAGCAACTTGTCATAGATGACTGGCAGACTATATATATATATATAATATAACACAAATACAATGATGACTGTCACTCTATTAACTGTCAATATACAAATAGGCAGATATAATGTTGAAGAGTGTACAGTGTGTTCGTTCATGGTGTTCACATGGAGTACCTAAAGGTCAGATTTTCTGATCCAGTTTAAAGAGAAGAAAACATGCCATCACCACAGATGTTTGGATACGAAGCATTACTTTTAATACCTAAAACTTTTTAAGAACAGTTTTTAAAAAACAGTTTCTAAACATTATACCTACCTACTTATACACTGGGGGGGACCGCGGTAGCACAGTGGTTAAGGTGCTGCGCTACACATCGGAAGGTTGCTGGTTTGCTTCCAGATGGTGTCATTGGAATTTCTCACCGACATAATCCTTCCGATCGCACTACAGCCCTGGGGTCGACTCAGCCTCTAACAGAAATGAGTACCAGGAGTATTTCCTGGGGATAAAAAATGGCCGGTGCGTAAGGCTGACAACCTTACCACTATTCTGGGTCAATGTCATGTAATCTGGAAACCTTAACTTCCTGGAACCCTCTGGGTACCTCGGGCCTGATTTACCTTTACTTATACACTGATGATTTATACAGTGACAGTCTTCATTGTATTTGTATTACTATATATATGTATATGGCCTGCCAATCATGTAAGACACGTTGCCATACATAGTGTACACAGCGATCACACCTGTAGCTTGCTGAAGATGACCAAAATGCATGGCTACATGTTCCGACCATATCCGGTCAAAACATGCAGCTACATTAAAGAATACCAGAGTTTCAGTTGTGTCAACGGATTCTGTTGTATCTATTAACTAGTCACATGAGAACAAAACAGGATGTAGAGATAAAAAAAAATGTCAGTGCAATGTATAGCAAATACTGTTACTGTTGCACATACGACACACATCATCAAATATTTACAATTTTATTTACAAAACTTATCACCAGGTGTGTCACGTCACATCACACATATTTCAGTACCTAAATTAACTTAAAATAACATCTCAAAGTTTACTGCTTGACATTCACCAATTTTCAAGCACAAATTATGAGGTACAAGTGCCCAGCTGTTGTTTATGTTATTAATGTGGTTTACTGAAGAACGAGATTTGTAATCCTCCTTCTGGGTTGTTACAACATGTCGATTGACCAATAATTACTGCTCTGCAATTCCTCATGTTGGTAACTCCTAACCAGCCGACACAGTGTAACAACCACAAAACTTGCATCTTTATTTCATTACATATTTTAATATCACATCCTTTCCTGCAGGACCAAAATGAAACAAATGCTTAAATGTTTTTTAACTTGAAATTAAAAATTTCAACGATCACACATGAAGAGAGTGGAAAGCAGTATGCTTTTAAAAATTTAGATTAAGGCATTACTTCAGTAATGACACACAATGAAAAATTCCAGTTGTTTGACCTGAAATATAAGAATTTGAGTCCACTTGGGAAATAACACATCAATATAAATTGGTCCCCAGAACTTTAGAAAATATATTTGTTTTACATCAGTGCTTCAGATGTTTGAGATTTTGACATTTCATAAGACAAAATGGAGGTTTCTATTAAGCACTAAACTTTATTCTAAATAGAATGTGAGCAAAGAACAGGTACTTAGGGTTTCTTGTAGTGCAGTAACTACCAAGTGCCTTGTTACTGTTTACTGTATTTTGATGTTACAAAAGATGTGCTTACAATACTAAAACTAACATATGTGTAGGTACAAGTGTCCATTCATTCAACAGACTGTGGCATGGTCCACTGTCTATTGTTTTGTTTTATGCATTACATTTGCTTCTTCTTTCTCCACATTAGACTTTCGAATATTATTAGAAAACTTCTTTAACTTTGCAACAAAAAACCCATCCATATTGTGGGTATGAGGATAAAATCTTCGGGTCAGTTTCATTGTTGGATGAAACCTGAAATATAAAATATTGTCTAAACATGATACAACAAACAAAGCCAATCCTAAGAAGACACACCACAAGGGAAGTTTTACAACATCAAATTAAGCAAGTGTTAATCATGAAAGAATGTGTTAATGCCAACTCAGGAGAAGGACAAACAATACTGTACTGAAAATCCTCTGATAACATACCTTTATACCAAATTTCATGCCAATGTGTTGTCAAAATCTGGAACCGATTATCAAAATGTTCACATCAAACTCATTGAATCATTCCTGTCATTTTAACGAGAGTTTGAATTAAATGTTACAATGAGTTGTGAATACTTTTTGTCCCTCCCTGCAATGTCACAGCCCAGATCAGACCTAGGCCACCTCTTTTTGAGGTTCCCAGATCACACAAAATTAGACAAACAACACACACACACACACACCTGGTAGAACTCTTTGAACAAACAATCAGCTTGTTGCAAAAGCCCTGTACCCTCATAACACACAACAAACACAAAAGACAAACATCAATGACCTCAGTGGGACTAAAACCTGCCAACCCAGCAATCAAGCAGACACAGACCTATGCCTTAGAATGCATGGTATGTGTACTTCTATTGGGTGCAAACAAACAGTTCATCCAGATCATGAGAATACTTCTACTGGGTGGAAACAAACAGTTCATCCAGGTCATGTGGATACTTCTATTGGGTGCAAACAAACAGTTCATCCAGGTCATATGGATACTTCTATTGGGTGCAAACAAACAGTTCTTCCAGATCATGAGAATACTTCTACTGGGTGGAAACAAACAGTTCATCCAGGTCATATGGATACTTCTATTGGGTGCAAACAAACAGTTCATCCAGGTCATATGGATACTTCTATTGGGTGCAAACAAACAGTTCATCCAGGTCATAT
>Ga0123354_10002638_pt1 | contig 23947 bp, 16 predicted proteins | sample TergutLab28metaG_2_FD_97872 | JGI IMG/M metagenome (GOLD analysis project Ga0123354, IMG submission 97872) | Labiotermes labralis P4 segment gut microbial communities from Petit-Saut dam, French Guiana - Lab288 P4 | ecosystem: Host-associated > Arthropoda: Insects > Digestive system > Gut ... | reverse complement strand
GCGGCAGCGAACGAGAAAACGCCCCCGGCTCACCCAAAGGCCGCCCCCAACTGTCCGACCTACGCGAATCCGGCTCACTCGAACAAGACGCCGACGTCGTCATCCTGCTGTACCGCGAAGACATGTACAAAGAAAAATCCGAACGCACCGGCGAAGCCGACTTCATAGTCGCCAAACACCGCAACGGCCCCACCGCCACCATCCCCGTCGCCTTCCAAGGCCACTACAGCCGCTTCGTCGACATGCAAAAGACATGAAAGGGAAATTGGGCGCTGAGGTACGCCGTCGTTGCATGGATGAATACATCCGGCTACCGGTGGCTCATCCACCCCATCACGGGCAAGAGACCCTTCCATGTCGGCCATGTCGGCCATGTGGGCCAGGCGTTCCTGGCTGAGATTGGCGCGGGTGACGCTCCCGGTTCAATCTAAATCCAACCCCGTCAAATGTTCAAAAGCCGAGGCGCATTCGCGAACGTCTCAACGGCCATAACGGTTTCGCGAAAGCTGCGAAACTGACGGACAGACCTGGGTAGTACCGAAAAGGCACTGATTTGCGCCAGCTCATCACACCTTCGATCGTGGTCCGCCACACTGGATGAGGGATTGATCTGTACACCGATTGCTGCGATGCCGTCTGTCAGATGTCAACGCCATCACCTCAGACGACTTGGACCTGAAGCCAGGAAACAAAGTCTTCCAAGTGGCTCATGTCAAAGCACGCTAGTGGTCCATCCCCGCCATCCAAAGTCATGTTCGGGGCCACCGTGTCGATGATGGCTTGCGTTGATGCTCCGATTATGAGCCATGAGTCGCCCATTGGGTAGGCGAGTTCCCATTCTGCGTTGTTTATCCGACCAGACGAACAAACCGTGGAGGGGGAGACGATCAACGACCCGCCAGCTTGCGTGGAAACCGATTGCACGGCTCCAAGGAGGATCATGCCGACATCGTTGGCGGTCAACGACTGCCGACCCTGAGTTGCTGTAAGACAGGCGGCCGCGACGGGACCTCCGATAGATTCCGGGATGGCACCAAAATACACTGTCGGCATGGTGATGGCCGTCACTCCATCCGGTAACCCTGATCCGCTGTAGTTCTGCGGCACAGGGTCACCAGGTTGCCAGGCTTGTAATAGTGTGAAGCTGGCTTCGTGGCCCCCACAGCTTGTTGACCCACGCCATTCTCCGTCTGGAACCTGGATTGCGGAGTCACTTGCCGAAGTCGCCATCATACTGGGCGCCATTGTGGTCCTCACTGGCGGAGTTGGCACAAAACCAGACTGCGGGCTGGATTGGGAAATGCCCGGTGTCGGCGAACATGCAGCCATGAGAATCACACCGGCCAGCGCCATGACACCGAACATCCCTCGCATCTGATGCTCCACCCTTTCTGATAGCTCACAATTGGGCATCACTTGCCAGCCAAGCTGTCACTGACACCATCGAAGCAGTAAGGGCCACTGCCGTCACTGAATGTTACGCAGTTCTGCGTCGATTCAGCGAAGTTCACTGGAGCCTGAGAAGGATCGTTTGCATAATCCCAGACTGACTGAACCATGATTCCCCAGCCAGCTACCTTCTCGAAGTCACTGGCAAGTTGGTCATTTGATTCGTTGGTTGCAAACCCCGTGCCTTCCACTGTCGTGTTCAGAGAAAACCAGAGGCTCTGCGAGTCCGACGCGCCGACACCCAGCATCGCAGTTGCGTCACCAAAACTATTGGGACTGGATGTTGAGACGCTAAAAGGCACGCCATCCCATATTGCCGAACCTCCCCACACTGTGGTCCCGCCGATAGTGCCGCTAGAGGCATCGCAGCCGTCATTGGTGGCGCACAATGCAGCCTTGCTTGAGTCTGGATAGAGCGGAGAAAAGACAGCATAGATGGCCGGAGCCGGTTTGCTCGGAGTCTTGTTCGTCACCGTGACCCTTCCGACCATCGAATACATGACTACTGTCTTACCGGGCATGTTCAGGACATACCCCGGAAGCGCGGGGTTAGCGCCAACAGTCGCCACAGTTCCAACTCCGGTCCATGTGATGCCGTACACATACCCTTCGCTGCTTGTAACTGTTGCGGAACCTTGCTGCGTGTTCGCTGCTGCTCTGGAAGACATCTGCGTTGTGGCCTGCGCGGTGGTCGCCGGTGTGGCCGTAGCCTGAGCCGCTGTGGTCGGCTCGTGAGTAGCAGTAGTCGGCAAGTTAGTCGTAGGCATCGCTGGGCCACATCCCGCGAGAACCATCATCGAAAGAATAACGACGAAACCAACGACCATCGGGCGATTCAAGTGCATCTCAATGTCCCTCTCTGGCTCAGTCATACACGGGCCGCGTAACCTCCAGCAATGATGCCCCCCCCGCGAGCTTGTCAACTGAGCTCGACGCGCACTCGACGCGCTCGACTCGACGCGCTCGACGCGACAAGCTCGACGCGACACGCCGTCGTTGCGTCGTGACTACTGGATCTTCAGGTGTGTGGGGCCGACGGGACGCGGTTGTTCAACGGGGCGTTGGTGCTCGTCAGTAGGCTGCTGTGGGGTTGGGTGCTCGGAGCCGCTGGCGAGCAGTCGTGTCATGGTGGTCTCGATCGGGGCCAGGTCGCGCCGCGCGACGAAGGAAAGCTGCGCGTCAAGCATTTCGTCGCTGTTGATGCGATCCCAGTGCGGCGTGTGGCCCGTGTTGCGTGCCAACTGGTCGACAAACAGGCAGTCCGTCATCGCGGCTGGCGTCACCAACTCTTGATGAGTCAGCATCGCCAACAGTCTGCCAGCCACGATTCCGACATACCGGTCCGGCCATCCGGTCGAGGTTGCCAGCTTCATCATCATGTCAGTGGCCATCTTCGCGTACTCGTCGCCGATGACATCATGGATTTCTTGCTTGTCCGACATGATCGGATGGTCGTACACGTCCTGCAGGAGGTATTTGTGAAGGTGTTGCAAGCCGGTCACCGACGCCGGCGTGGTTGTTTCCGGCATCATGGCCGCGCGGGCCTCGATGAACGCTTGCTCAATGACGGTGATGACGGCATCAGTAGTTGCACCGTAGCGGTTCGGTGCAACCTGCTGAGGGTTGGCTGCAAGCTCGGCGATCAGTTCTTCGTTCGTCATCTCAGGTTTCGGCACGGTGTGCCTCTTTCTCCGCCGCGACCAACGCCTTGGCCCACTGGTCAAGCCCTTCCAGCCACTGCTTGTTGGTGATCTCGCCGCGTGCCCAAGCTTCGCGCAGTTTCGTCGGATACGATCCCGCGACTCCGTCTATCCGCAACATTTCGTCCAGGCGTGGTGGCTCCAGATCGTTGACGTCCGCGATTTGGCTGATGATCCTCAAACGGCGTTTCCGCTGCAACCGTTCGACTGAACTAATCACACTCATGAATCTATACCCCTGAAAAGACCGTTCAAGCCCCTACCGGACTCAATATGGCCCCGTGCTCCATGGTGTTCCCGGTGCTCGCCGGTTGATCGCTGGTGGTGTTCGCCATGTCCCAGCCACCTCGTCACATGGGGATGTCGAGTGTTGTCAATGTGGGTGTGGGGGTTTCGGGTGTCGGGCCTGGCTGTCCGGGCGTTTCGGTCTGCTCAATCGCTCGCCTCAGGTTGTGGCGGCGGGCTGGCACAGTCGGGTCGGCTGTGCCGGTTTGCCTGATCGCTTGGCGCGGGCTGGCACCGATGCCGGTGGCCCTTTGTGCCGCGTCAGTGGCCGACACCGGTTCGCCGACCGACGCAACAAACAGGTTCCCTTCCCCTATCTTGGTGACTTCCAGGCGGCGCGCATCGGCTGGCGTCAACGCTCCGCCAACCGCGTTGGCCAGTGTCGCATCTGACAGGCGGTGGCGACATTGTGTGAACGTGTCCCATGCCCGTTGCCATGCGCTGTCAGCACTGGGATAGGCCATCTCCCAGGGTTGGCCAGCACGCCCGCCCAGCGCGAACCGTAGCGTCGCCCGCTGTGCTTCGTCGTCCCGGTTGCAGCGGTACCCGTCGGAGTCCAGCGCGTCATTGCCGATTTGTAGGACTTTGCAGCCAAGATCCACCTGTGCGATCAGACCTAGTGGCGGCAGGCTGGGCACGTCGACTTGCCCCATGGCTGCGGTGCCTGCTTTGGCCGCGTCGACCAGCAGTGGCCGTGTGTCGTAGTGGACCTGCCCGTCCACCGTGAACATCAGATTCGCGTCACGCAGGGCATCCCGGGGGCTCAAACCGACACCCACACCTGCCCGGTGGTGGTCCACCGTTTGTTGCAGCGTCTCAGCCAGCGCTCCAGCGTCGTGGGCAAGGTTTTGGCTCTCTGCCGCCGCTGTTAGCCCGCGATAGGATGCCGCCAGCCATATGGTGGTGACGCCTTCCGGGCCGACCAGATTTTGGTCCAGTGGTTCGGCCAGATCGTGGGCCAGTTGCGGGTCACGGATCCTGACTGGCGCCACCGCGATCTGCTGGTTGCGTGTCAGGTCGGCGTCCAGCATCAACTCATCTACCCGGCTGCGCCGCCACGCCGGGTCAGCCCCGTCCGGGTCGAAAACGGTGGTCGCCGAAATGTAGGCGTTCCGCCATGCCGGCTCTTCCAACCAGTCCACATTGATGGCCTGCAAATCCAGCCCGTCAAGCACTCTCTCCACGGCCACGCTGTCCAGGCCGCCGTAGACACCCTCAAGGTCAAGGTGCGGATCAATGGAAAACATGGCCAGTTGACGCCGATTGTGTTCGGGACCGGGCAGAAACTGGTCCAAGTCGACCACCTTAACCTGTTCGTCCCACTGCTCGGCAGCCCATGTGTGGAAGATTGACGGGTCTGCTGGCACGATCTGGGTGTCTGTGTCTTTGTCATTGTCCGGGTCAAACACCGAGGCCAGACGGGCCGCAAGCATCTGCGTATCGGCCGCGCCGACATAGCGGAATGGTTCATCCAGCCCCTCGTTGTATGTGTTGTACTGGGCGACTAGAAACATGGCGGGCCTTTCTAAAAAATATTCCGTGGAATATCTGTCAGAGCATCAGTCGCGGCTGACCGGGCGTTGCCAGTTGCGGCTGAGGATAGGGTTCGTCTGGCGTCCGGTCGCGCGACTGCCCGGTTGTGGCCGGTCGGGTCATGCCATAGACGCCCTCGTGGCGCAGCTGGTCAACCAGGACCGCGCCGGTCGACTCGCCCAGTTTGGCGGATAGTTGCTGCTCAGTCTGGTCGCCCAGCCCGGCGTTGTCAGCGGCGTGTAGCGCCACCACCGCATCCCGGCGTAGCTGCGTTGCTGACGGCAAGTCTGTGATGCGTCGCACTTCCGGATCGTCTTTCAGCGCCGCCAGCCACTTGTCGACCATTTCGACTGCCCGCGCCGTCAGGTCTGGCTGAGATGGCGTCAATTTCGGTTGGTCAAAAGGGACGCCGACGCCGTACCCGTCTGCTTGTTGGGCTTTGTCCAGCCATCCGTGAATCTGCGCTGCGGTGATGGTGCCGCCCTGCCGGGGTATCGTCGCGATAAGGTCGTCCCGGAACTGCAGGTGAAGACGCCTGGCGTCTTCCTCGCCAATGGCTGGCGCAAGAATGTTCAGGGCTAGATCGGACGGACCTGATCCCTTGTAGCCGAACTCGAAGCCGCTCGGCGAGCTGTCAACGATCACCTGGTCGACGTTGACGTGGACGCCGTCACCGTCGCGGGTGCAGACGACATCGTGAATCGCCGAATCATTGATGGGAAAGCTTCCTGCCTGCTTGGGTTGCAGCTCGGCAGGGTTCAGGTCGATGACTGGTGCGATTCCCACCGTTGGGGCGTCGGCCGCGTGGCTAAGACGCAGCGTCACATCTGAAGCGTCCTTGACGAGGATGGCGCGCTGATCCTGGATTAGCTGGTTCGGCAGCGCCGAGTTGGCTGAGGTGACAGGGCCCGGTACTGCCATGACCGGACGGTGCAGGGCTTCCGCCCACCCGACCACGTTGACGGCGCCGGAATTCGCTGAACCCTCCACCACAACCACACCCTGGGACATGGCTGCGATGAGCCGGTTGCGTTGCGAGACAGCAGTTCTTGACACTGTCACACCGGGGGGATACTCCGACACGAGCAGGCCCTGCTCGGCTATCGTGTCGAACAGGGTGGACGGGTACGGCCAGTCAATGCCGCGCGACAGAACCGCTATTGTGCGCCCGTTTTCCGACAGGGCACCCCGATGGCTGGCTGTGTCGATTCCAAACGCGCCACCTGAGATCACTGTGCGGGTACCGTCCCTGGCAACCTCGCTGGCCATAGTCCCCGCTACCGCCTCACCGTATCCGGTGGCGGCGCGGGATCCGACCATGGCGACCGAGTTGGATGACCATCCGGCCAGGTCACCGGGGCCTTTCACCCACAACCCGACGGGCATGCCGCCCGGGTCGATCACACCAAGCCCGAACAGGTCGTCGTTTATGCTGGTGGGCCATTCAGAGTCGGAGGGGATTAGGAACCGCAGGCCGGCGTTTTCTGTGCGGGTAGCCTGGGTTTCCGGGTCGATCTGATTGGCCCGTGCGATCACTGCCTCCGCATTTTCCCCGAAGAGCAGTGGTACATCGACCTGGCCGTCTCGAAGCCGCCTCCAAGCCTCCTCGGCCTCAGGAAACATTGATGCCAACCTGATCGCCGCCCAAGCACCCTGCCCCAACGGAAGGTTAGCCAACCCCAAGCGGGCCAGGCGTTCGACGCTCCACTCGTTAATGCCCATCTTGATCAACCTCCACCATCACATTGGTGGGGTACATCACGTCAATCCTTGTTTCGTACACGGGTTCACCTTCCTTGGCTGCTCACACACTGACTTGATGACTGGCGTTGTCCAGTTCCGGGTCGCGGCTAAAAGCGCCGGCCTCGGCATGGTTCATTGTTAATGTGGCACTGGTTGCCGCAAGCGCCTCACCGTAGTGCGATACGCGCACCAACAAGGCATCGGCATCGGCTCCGAACACCAGGCTTGTCGCGGAGGCAAATCCTTCAGGATCGACCTGCATCACCCGGTGTGCTGCTGCGGCAGCGTCTTTGAGTACTTGGCCCGCCGCCGGCAACCCGGCATGCAGGCGTTCCGCTACCGTCTGGCTGTCAGCCTCAACCACCATCGCCATACACACCACCGCGTCTGCCACCAGTTCGGCTGCCAGCGGATCGGCCGGTGCCGGACGCCATCCGCCCCTGATGCCGTAAGGATCCCAAGCGGTGTCGGCGAGCAGCTTGGTTTGGATCTCCGGCCACACGTCCGGCGGTAACGCCTGACGGTTCAGGCTGTCCAGCAGTGGGGCGACCGGATTGTCTGGGCTGCGGTGGGTGAGGTGCTCCAGTGCACACACCTGAAGCACCCCGTCCCCAGTAACCCACGCCGACATGCCAAGCATCGCCAGTGGCCAAGCCGACGCTTCTTGCGGCACATGGTTGGCCACCTGGCGCCACAGTGCCACATGATCAGGGGCTGTTTTTTCGGTCAACGACGTGTAAACCACGCGGTCGCGAACCTCACCGTCAGCCGCCAATGCGGCTAATGCCGCGCATACCCGGTTGAACTGTTCTGGGTTGCGTAATCCGGCATCCACCAGCAGTTGCGCGGCGGCAACATGGTCCGGGAAATCTGGGTGCTGCCGCCAGGCACGCTCCGCCCAGTACAGGTCATCGCCGGTCGGACCGGCAATTGATGCGGCAACAGTCTCCCGGCTGGCCATCGGCTCAGGCAGGCCGGCGTCCACAGCGCCCTGCAGTCTTGCCGATATCAGCGTCCATTCGCCGTTGAGGTGTTTCACCTGGTCACCTCGAACAAGCAGTCTGCTGACAATCGGGCCATGGAGGGATTCGCTGACATTGACGACACCGGAAGCTGCGTTTTCCGGGTTGTCGCTGTAGCCGATCAGCGCGAACTCGCGGCGACCGTCATCCAAACGTTGGAACGTGTCAGTCAGCATCGGTGGCATCGTCAAGGCATGCTCAAGGTCGATGCGGGCCGCGAAATTGATCAGATTGTTCACCAGGCCAAGAACGACCATCGACTCGGTCGGTTGGAACCCCAACACTTCAGGCACTGCGGCAACCAGCTCGGCCGGGGTGTGAACCGTCAATCTTGCAATAGGACTCATGGGCACCACACTAGAAACCCAGTTGGACAACGCTTCACAACTTAAACACAGTAACCAACGACTTGCTGATGTGGAGTCACGAGCAAATTTGGCCGACTCATCCCGGCGCAATGAGGCGTCTACCACTGGGACCTCACCGAGGCTCGCACCGGGCCCAAACACAGCCCTTGGGTGTGGCAGGTGTTCCCGCAACTAGCGAATCTCTGACACGGCCCAACCGCCCGATACGACGCCAATACCAGCTTTCGTGAAGCGGCGGCAGCCTACCTGGTTGCCCGATACTCAGACAACCGTGATGGAGATCATCACAGCGTGGCTGACCCGTAACTATGATGGGTTGCGACGATGGAGGTTTGGCATGGGCTTGATAACCCCAGCCTGGATGAGTGGCACTCCTCGAGCGGAGGATGCGGTACGAAAGCTGACCGACCAGGCCAAACTTGCCCAGGCTGCGAAAGGCTCACCGAATTCGCGTGCTCGGTTACTGGCTGTAAAAAAGGTCCAGTCACAGTCACTGCTGACCGATATCGCCATGAGCGATGATTTCGATGCCATCCGTCTTGCGGCCGTGGATGGGACCTCTGATGCTATGGCACTTGCTGAAATCGCGAAGCGTGCACATGCCTTCATGGTGCAGTCAAGCGCGATCAGCCGTCTTCGTGAGCTAGGAGGTCAGATCGGGCTGGCCGATGTCGTCAGGAATGCTCCTAACAAAGATGTGCGTCTACGTGCTCTGGATGAACTCTCAGATGGTGCTCTCCTGGATGATGTTGCGACACATCATCCAGAGGCTGACATGCGGGTAAGAGCTGCGGCCAGGAATAATAACCAGGTTGTTCTCGCCGACCTTGCATTGACTGGCCAGAGCCCGATTCGCCTGCTGGCGATACGGAGCCTGACCGACCAGTCAGTCCTGGCTGACATTGCCAAAAAAGACCCAGGCGACGATGTGCGCGGTGGTGCGGCGGGACGACTGACCGACCAGGTAGTTCTGGGAGACATTGCCAGGAACGACCCAGCCGACGGCGTGCGCTACAAGGCTGTGGAACGACTGACCGACCAGTTGGTCCTGGCTGATATTGCCAAGAACGACCCAGACAAATTAGTGCGATACACGGCGGTGGGCAGCCTAACTGATCCAGTTGCTCTGAGCGATTTCGTTCGCGACGGCGAAAATGCAGACGTTCGTGTTCTGGCCTTCAGGCGACTCTATTCTGCCGGGTGCTTGTCAAATGCTGATATCTGCCGGCTGGTCGCAATCATCCTGGAGTATGTCACACGCCAGAAGGATTCCGCCTTCTTGGATGTCAAGCGAGCTTGCGACACCTTGTTCAAGGTGCTGAGTGATACTGATCGGGAAAAATGTGGTTTGGAAATGCGCAGATATCGCAATTGGGAGTATGACACCGAACAGCGCGGGTTCTGGGACTATCAGGATCGTCTGTATTACAACAACAAAGTCCTCTACGGAGAGGATCTAGCCGCTGATCATTGGGAGCAAGTTGAACAGTAGATGAAGCTGCGGCAGGGATTCCACGATGAGCAGCTCCCTTCACAGCTTTATGCGCTCAAACGGTGCGCTGGGCGTTACACCTTTGCGCTCGTCACGCATCTTGACAGTTCTGGGCGTTGGGGCGGGCCGAAGGCTAGCCTGGTAACGCAAATGCTCAACTTGAGTCACACCGTCAGGCCCTTTGCTGGACAGCAAAGCCTCATCCAACTGGCTTGCAAGGCCTGCCTGGTCACACGTCACAACCGCGTCAACAGCTTTGCGGCGCACCTGCGCTAAGGTCGGAAGGCCGGCGTCGCGTCGCATCGCCGCCGATCGGTCCACGTCCATCACTTCTGTTACGGCGTCTCTCGCCCGGTTCACCACGCCGACGCTTGGGTCAGGTGGAGTATTCCGTGGAATATCAGCAGCGGTCCCTGTGCCGGCCTGTTGCGCCGTTTTCAGCATTATCAGCGCCTGTCGGCGCCCCATATCCGTCATTGACGGTGACGAAGGCAACTCGGCAACAACCGCCTGCAGTTGGCCCGCGGTGAGAGACGGAAGATTCGCCGCAATCAGGCACGAACCGGCCTGCGCGAACGTGCTGCCAGTTTCTGGTGACGTTGAGGCAAAACGAGCCTGGGCCATCAGCTGGTCACACCGTTTCAGATTGACGATCGCGTTTTCCACCAGCGGATCTGGGTGTGCCGGCCGTGGCTTAACCCTTGGCGCCTTGTCGGCAACACCTTCTGGTGGTGTCGCCGTCATGACCAGGTCCCGGCGCGTGAAAGTAACCAGCAAGTCAGTGCGGCCCGCTACCTCACAGGTTTGGTGCGCAGCTGTCATCCCGCTTTTCGCCATCAACGCAGCCTCCGACAAGGACAATCCTGACTTTGCCGCCTTTTCAATGATCGGCAGCATGTGGCGCTGTTGAACTGTCATCTCTGGCTTGGCCACTGTCGCGGTTTGGCTGTCTGATTTCAGCACCTCGATTGCCTCGCTGATGCGCCGTGCCACAGTCTTGGTGGAATACCCCGTGACTTGGCTGATCGCCACGTCAGTGTGCGGCTCCTGACCGGCAAGTCCGTATCTCAACGCCACTAGTCGGCGCTGTTCATCGGTCAGCCGGGTTTCCATCCGGTAAGCAAGTTCCTCCGGCAGGTCACTGTCAGCGACGGCCTGCGGGCTGGCGATGTCTCGGTCGAACTCGCCTGTCGGAATAGGCGAGTTGTGAGCTCGCAACCGCCGAACCGTTTGCGCTGGCATCTGCACCTCGGCGCTGACCTGCTCATCCGTCGCGGGCCTGCCCTGCTCACTTGCGATCCGATCAGCGATTGCGTGAACCTGATTTGTCCTGCGCGCCGCCCACACCGGAAGATTCTCCGCGCGATCCTTGGTTGCAGCTACCTCTTTGACACGATACGCGACCCTGGGCCAGACATAGCCGCTGAAGGTTCCTACTGTGTAGTCATAGGTTGGCACCGCCGCGGCCATTACCTCTCGGGCTTCCTGCGCCAAGTCCTCGACAGGAACCCCGGAACCGATCGACTCGAGATTCGCGAACCGATACGCCAGCCGCTCATACGATGCCAGCAACTGCTCTGTGGCCAGTGCCCCATCCCTCACGAGTAATTCAAGATCACCAGGTGTGGCGTCGCTACGCACCAGATCGGAGCTGTCGGCGCCATCGGCCATCGCAGCGGCCAAAACCCCCGCCTCGATCCGCTTAGCCACAGCGACTTCTTCTTCAACAGTGAACCGCCCAACAGGCCGCGGATACGGCCCAGGCCACGTGTCACTGCTCATGGTGTCATTTTTGACCCCTGTCTGGACACGCCCGGGTCACCGAGAACAGTTTCAGGCCGTGAGTGTTTGAGCGTCGACGATCGGCACATTGCGCCCTTTCAAGCGGAAGTGTCTTGATGCCCATGCTGCCGCTGTCCGGTGAACACATGCGGGTACACCCTCAGCCATCGGCACAGCATCCCAGAAGTCGCCATCGCAACTGTATGTCGGCAACACCCGTCGATCAGGGTCGTCTGTCATCTCCGCCACGTACCGCCGCTGTAGCTGGCCTACCTCGAACAGTCGCGCCCGGACCCGCTCGGCAGGCGACCTGGTGCCCGACTCGAACAGCTCAAGCCCTTCAACGGCATCAGGCTCAAAGCCCAGTGCGACGACCGCAGACCGGCGGTCCATGCCAAGCATCCCGCGCCAAGCCGCAACCTCGATCGTGTCAGTGCGACTGTCGATGTCGAACAGGCGGATATCGGCGTCACCGCGCAACTCGTACGCGGCGTAGGCGGCACTGGCACGGTGCACCGCCGCCGGAACCCCGTTGAACATGGGCCATGCGGCCCAGAATCGTTCATCACTCGAATAGGTCCAGATGCGTGGGAACAATTCATACGCCCGGTGCTCACTCAACGTGAGGAACTCGCTGCTCGAAACATGGGTGCTGACTGCTTCAAGCCGCGACAGCTGGTGTTCCACCCACTCTGGCACAGGCTCCGCGCTCGCCTCAATCATGGCAACCACTCCGGCGTCCACGCAAAGTGTTCGCGCAAAACTGGCCTGGTCCAACCCGACCGCCTCACGCCTGGCCTGAACCTCAAGGCCGCTCCCTGAAACGGGCTCCGCCCCTTTGGCGTTCATGTTCGTCCTTCCTGACAAGTCGTTTGGCTTGGCTCACTCGTTATCATGGCGATACACGCCTGAATATCGGCATTATCCACAGGACGCGTTCCTTGGTCACTGTGGGGGATTCTCAAAGTCCCAGATTGCCGTCCACGTTGATGATGCGGATGTGCTCGTCGGCGAACTGTTGAGGCACCGTGTTTGGGGTGGTGGGCCGCAAGCTGGCTTGGTAGCGCAGATGGTCGGCTTGCACGACACCGTCTGGGCCAAGTCCAGAGCGCAGGGCATCATCCAGCTGCCCGGTCAGACCGGCAGTGTCACACGCGGCCACCGCGTCGACGGCCGCGCGGCGTACCTGCGCGAGGGTGGGTAGGCCGGCATCGCGCCGCATCGACGCCGACTGGCCGGATGTGCTCATCACGTCAAGCACCGCCGCACGGGCCTCGCCGACCAGGTCAGGTGTGTCAGGTGACGTATTCCGTGGAATATCCTCCACTGGTGGGCTGGCTTCGATAGCCATGGTCTGGTCGCTGGTTTGCGCGATTCGGGCCTGCACGATGACCAGGTCGGCGCGAGCCTGGTCTAGTTCGGCTTGTTTGTTGAACGGTTGGCCGTCCAGTGTCTCGTTGACGGCGACGCGATGCTCAAGCTCGCCGATCTGCGCTTGTGTTCGGGCAACTGCCTGCGGCAACTCTTCGATCATGTTGCGCATCCTGGCGACGATGCCGTCCAAGGGCCAGATCGGCTCCCACGGGTGGAATTTGCCGTCCTCATTCGGTTGTGCCGCCAATGCCCTGGTGACGCCCGGTGCGTCTGCCACCGCGATCGTCAAATATGGCGGCATCCCAGGAATCCGGGTGTCTTCGCGGGTGGCAGTGAACAGGTGCCCGCCGAAACGTGCCAAGACAGTCTGGTCTCTGGGGTCTCGCCCGTAGATGCGGGAAATGACACCAGCCAGCGCTGTGGTCGCCTCCGATTGGTTGGTGCACATCGTTCCTTGCCGCAGAGCCTTTTCGATCAACTCTTTTTGCCACGATTCCGGCTCGCGGTGACTAAGGACGTGGCCAAGCGCGGCGACCGTCATCATGAAGGTGTCACCCTTGATGCCCGACGGCTGGATCCGGCTGGCTTCCTGGAGCTGTGGCAGACGTTCACGCGCCCGGTCGAGTGCGTCCCGGTCTCGGTTCAACGCCTGGGTCAGTCCCGCCTGGTTAGCGTTGTGGGCCTGCTTCAAGGCAGCGAGCCGGGCCACCTCAGCCTGGGTTTCCACCTCGACCAACAAATCCGGGTTCTGCGACGAGGCAGCCTTGAACTCGCCGTATTGGATCGTCTGGTCCGAGTCGGTGTCGATGTCTTCAACGGTGCGGGCACCCGCCTTGTTGTGCATCACCTGGTCGATGAAGCGGGCTTTCCGTTCAATCGTCTGCCACGTCAACGTGTCGGTCGAGCCTTTGACGATCATCGTCCAAATGGTCACCTCGGCGTTTTGGTTGCCGGGTCTTAGGATGCGGCCCTCCCGCTGTTTCACCTGGTCTGGTCGCCATGGCGCATCCATGTGGCACAGCGCCACGGCCCGGTCCTGAATGTTCGTGCCGACCCCCATCTTGTCCGACGAGCCGATGATAACCGACACATGGCCGTCGCGGCAGGATCTGAACAGCGCCTCTTTGGCGTCCTTGTCTTCGGCCTCATGAATGAACCTAATGCCCGCCTCCGGCACGCCACGGGCTACCAGGGCGTCTTTCAAACCCTGGTAGGCGTTCCACCCCGGCTTCGGTGTGGAAAGGTCACAAAACACCATTTGGAGCGCTCCTGGCAGCGGCGACGGGTTGCCTGACCGATCCAGGTAGATTCGGTCCTTGTTCGCCTGATAGGTGGCAGCTATCCGGTCGGCGGTAGCGTCGATCTTCAGTCCACCGTGTGCCCCGTCGACCCGAAGCCGGGTGTCAAGGGCGGCATGCCTGCCGTCCCCGATCACCTTCAACATGTTGTCCTCGTCGGCCTCCGGTCGAGCAAGACCGTCTTTGCCGTGGATTGCGTCGGCGCGCAATTCGAGGGAAGCCATGTATTCGGCCAGTTCCTCGTCGCGGTCCACCAGGACCGGTTGGGCGGCCTGCCGCCCGGTCGTGGGGTCAACGCTCAACTCCGGTCGTTTCAGCTTCAGGTCAGCGCCGGTTTTGATGTCGCCGAACTCGGCAACCATGGCGATCAGCTCGGGCACGTTGTGGAAGCGTGCCACACGGGTTTTCGCCTGCATCTGGGTGCCCGCACCGGCCACTTCCATGCTGGTCACCGAGTCGGCGAACTCAGTTTTCCAAGCGTCGAAATCAGACAGTCCAACCTCGGCGAGCCGATCCGGCCGGAAGTAGTTCTGCATCACCCAGCATTCCGAGATGGAGTTCGCCACCGGCGTGCCGGACGCGCCGATCAACGTATGACCGCCGCTGTGGCGCTCCCGGAGGCTGGCCAGTTTCATCTCCAAGTCCATGGCACGGGCGGCACCCCGCTTCGCCTGATCCGACGACGTTGAGGTGACGGTGCGGTTCTTGTACATGTGGATTTCGTCGACCACCAGCAGGTCCGCGCCGGTCTCTTCCCAACAAAGACCCGGGATGACCGGATGATCGGTCAAGGCCGTCAGGTTTTGCTGCATGTTCTCCAGCTTCTTGCGAATCTGTTTCAGGGTGTATTGCGGTGTGTCTGGTGATTTCTCGGCGTTCTCCAGGAACACCCGGGCAGCATCGGCCTCACTGGCCAGAAAACGGGCTTTCGCCTCAGGTGTCACCTCGATCGCCTTAAACGCCTCTTGTGTCATGATGACACCGTCCCAGTCGTTCATCGCGGCCTGGGCGACGAACCGGGCCTTCGTTTTCGCTGTCGTGCTTTCCGAGTCGGCCAGCAAGATTTTCGCACCCGGATACATGCCAAGCCATTCCGAACCGAACTGGAGCAGCATGTGGTTGGGGACCACGACGAACGGCTTCGACACCAAACCGAGTCGGCGCAACTCCATGCACGCCATGATCATTTCGGCTGTCTTCCCCGCCCCCACATCGTGGAACAACCCGGTCGATGGTTCCTCGATACAGCGCGCCACGGCCGTCAACTGGTGTTCCATCGGCACGAAGGCCGGCGACAGGCCTGGAAGTGTCAACCGCTCACCCTCAGCGGTGTAGTCCCTTGTGACCACCGAGTTGAATACGGTGTTGTAGGTGGCCAGGAGTCTTTGCGTCCGCTCAGGATCCTCGAACACCCAGGTGGCGAACCGGTCGGCGATCTGCGAGGCCTTCTCGTTCGCCGCCAGCGTCTCGGCCGGATTCGGGACCGAGTCGTTCTTGTTCTTTTCAGCGTTCCACACCTGGTCATTCACGATGATCGGACGGCCTTCACACAGGTGCTCCACGATGCTGTGGAAACCAATCCGTTGAGTGCCCCACTGGAACTTCTCCGGCGACGAGTCCGTCAAACTTGGCGCCACTTCAATCTTCCAGTCGGTCGGGCCGAACTTCATGACCCGCACATACCCCGACGAGCTCGGGTAGCGGTTGTAGATCGAGTTCATGAACGTCTCAATGTCACGCTCCGAAATCCACACCGCCCCCAGCTTCGGGCGCACATCACCGACCCCCAGATCCGGCGGCAGCACGTTCTCCAACGCTGTGACGTTGCGGGCGTAGCGTTCCGGTTCAGTTGCCGCCGCCAGGCGGGCCTCACCCAGCTTGGTGCGCACATTCCCGGACAGATACCGCGCCGACGTCGTCCACTGGCCTGCTGCCGGATCGAAATACAGCGAGTCACCAAGCTGGTCGATCACTTGCTCCACCGTCGTGTTGCCGCCCAAGAGTTCAGCGATCCGCTCCAGGTCGACGTTGCCCGTCTCGTCCAACACCACCGCCAAACCGTCCAACGCGGTGTCAACCCGGTCAATGACGACGAATGGTGCGATCACGCGGCCCTGAAGGATGCCGGCTGGGGCCACGTTGCCGTCCTCGTCCCAGGTTTCCAGGCCCGTTACAAGGACGCCGCGCGGATCAGACAACACTAGACGCAGCGCCGGTGCGGCGACCGCGTTCTCTTCTTCTGTTCCGTCCTTCAATTTGATGATCTTAGGAATCATGCGGGTGATCGGCCCGAACTGGTTGACATGCGTCTGCCAGGACTGGAGAAGCTTGGCGCGGGCCTCGTCGATGCGGGGCTCAGGCGTCACCTTGCCCGACTCCATTGTCAACAGCTCCGATGTGGCGTCCCTCAACCGCAGCAGCGAGCAGGTCTCGTCCAGGTAGCGGGCTGGCACATTCAGCTTTTCCAGCACACCCTGACGCACCTGCGTCAACCCGCCGTTGCGGTCGACGATTGTCCCATCGACCATCCCAACCCCCGCCTGCCGAAGGATTGGAGCATCTGTCGTGCGAGGCGTCCACACACCGCCCCGCTGGCTGGCCTGGACCCCCATCTGGGACTCCAGTGCCGCCGCAATCGTGGCAACATCATCGCCCGTGTCGACGTTCAACCCGAATCCGCCGTACATGCCGACCCTCAACACTTGGCGCCCCAAAACGGCGTCAGGGTGATCCATCCAATACTGGTTCGCGCACACCGTCTCCAGGTGGCCGTCTGTGGCTGGCAGCACCTGGTCAACTGATTGCAGCCACGAATCGTCCGACAACGGTTCGCCGGTGTCGCGACGCTTGAACACCAGCACATCGGTCAGGGCATCTGTGCCAGCGGCGGCGCGGTGCGCACCGTTCGGCAGGCGCACCGCCGCCACCAAGTCCGCCATCCCGGCCATCTTGGCCCTGGCAGTCGCAGACTCGGAATCCATCGTGTAAGACGAGGTGATAACCGCGACCAAACCGCCCGGTCTCGTCAAGCGGAGCGCCTTGACGATGAAATGGTTGTGCACCGACAAGGCCCGGCCGGGGTTATCGATCGGGTCGGCCAGTTTCACATCCGAGAACGGCACATTCCCGATTGCCAGATCAAAGAACCCGGCAGGTAAGTTCGTCGCGGCGAACGATTCCTGCCGGATCGTTGCCTGCGGCTGCAGCAGAGTGACGATCGCGGCCGTGGTCGGCTCAACCTCAATCCCGGTCATGTTCGCCCCCGCTGGGGCCTGGGAGATGAACGCGCCCGTGCCGCAGCCCGGCTCCAGCACCTCGCCACCCGTGAACCCCATCTGTTCGACAGCCCGCCACATCGCCTGAACCAGCGCCAAGTCGGTGAAATGCTGATTCGTGGTGCCGTCTCGCACCGCCTCCAACTCAGCCGGGTCGAGAAGTTCCTGGACCCGCTCCCGTGCCGCCCCGTGATCGGACCGGCGATCATCCAACACCTGCCACACGCCCTGACCACCCCAAGCGGCGTAACGCGCCAACACGGCCTGCTCACCGGGTGTTGCCGCCCTGCCCTCACTCTGGATCGTGTGCAACACGTCAATCGCTGCGAGATTCGCCTCAATCTTCGCCGACGACGACGTCGGAGCCAAACCCGCCTGGCTGGCTGGCCTGAAACCGGCGGGGCCGTCGACTGGAATATCCGGTGGTGTGGTGACACCCTCAGGCTCATCACCGGCGGGCTCGAGGGCCGCCTCATACAAGTCCTGGTCGACCGGTAGTGGTGGCTCCCGGAATAGAGGCGAGCCGCTCGCCCGCTCCCGAAGAACCTCCTCGTCATAGGTCGCGGCAAACAACGCATCAAGATTCGGTTGCTCCCAACGTATGGCCATCACATCGCCCTCTCACTTGGACGACATCAAACTACACACAGTCCTGGACATCGTTCTTCGATCCGTACCCTGATCTGGCATCGCGCCACGGCGCTGATTCCGACGTGTCAACCGTGGCCTGTGGGAAAGACTGAGGTATACACTTGCGTACGCGTGCTTAGAGCGATCAAGGAGACTTATCGTGCGACTGTTCAAGCCCTCTTGGATGAGCGAAAATGAACTCAAGGCCATGTCGGGGGTTGATGGGTTGACCGATCAAGCGGAATTGGCGAAGGCCGCCATGCAGGCGCCACTGCTGACGGTTCGTCTGAAGGCCATTCAGGGTCTGACGGATCAATCGGCGTTGTTGGACGTGCTCAACAGATATGGCGACTCAAAGATGTGGCAAGAGGCCGCGCCGCGCATCACCGACCAGTCCGTCCTGGCGGACATCGCCAAGGAACGCGACTACTTTCAGTTAGGAAGAAAGATTGGGGCTGTCAAGGGCTTGAGTGACCCCAAGCTGCTGCTGGACTGCGCCAAGAATGCCTTCCTGGCAGAGGTTCAGGCTGCCGCTGTCGAGAAAATCACCGATCAAGTGGACTTGGCGGAAATCGCCCAGGCCGACGTGCCGTGGCACACAGCGGTAGATGCGATCGGCAAGATCACAGATCCAGAACTGCTCGCTGACTGCGCGCGGTCAGCGGTGCGCGATGACATACGTCAGGCCGCCGTCAGCTGCATCAACTCGCAAGACGTGCTGTCGTCGCTTGTTGAACAGGAGCAATCGCCTGAAGTGAGGGCCGCCATACTCGAGAGACTTGACGATGATCACAGGCTTGGCCTCTGTGGCCACCAAGGGGTGCCACACCTGTGGGCGGGTGCGCTCGTCTGTCGATGCTGTGGCGCGGTGCGGCCACCGAGCCAGGTGATCCACAACCCCAGCGAATACCTGTTCGCCGGGTTTGAGAGCTTCGCAGCGACTCTGACGGAAGACGGGTGCGTCAATTGCTTCCTTGCCGAGCATCTCAACGACAAAGAGCACCAGGCGCAGGTGGCTGCGATTGATCGTTGGCGCGACATCGACCGGTTGATTTACGAGGATGGTGTCTTGTTTGGCATCCGTCGTGACGGAAAGCTGTTTTCCCAGCCGTTCGGGTGGTCGTATAACGTCAGGGTCCCTGACTCTTGGAAAGACATCGTCGACGTGTCTAACCGAGACTACGTGGTTGGTCTGAGGACGGACGGGACGGCGCAGGGCTGGGGGCCAGAGTTGGAGTTCCCGGTGTACAAGTGGCACGACCTGGCTCAGGTTGTGGCGGGATCAACCATGACCTCACAAAACGTCTGCGCATTTGGTTTGCGCTATGACGGAACCGTCGTGGCTGGCGGCAAGAATCTACCGCAGGCGATGAGAGAGATCGTCAGCGCGTGGAGCAACATCGTCTACATCAAAGGCTTCAGGCACGGTGTCGCCGCCATCCAGGACGGCGGCAAGGTGATCGGCGCGCGCTATTGGGACACTGGGTTTGGCCGCAACAGTTTCCGGCATGCGGCTGGGTTCACTTTGCCATGGGAAGATGTCTGCCAACTCGCTTCGAACAGTGACGTGCTATACGGATTGACAACTGACGGGCATGTTCTGGCGTGTGATGTGGACGTCAGGGTCGAGAATTCCTCCTACGGAGAGTTCGTGTTCGAAAAGGACGGCGCCGAAGTCCACACCAACATCTACGGTCCAGGCTTTGTGGCCGTGCATGACGGTATAGCCCTGACGGCCGACGGCCAGGTCATCAAGCTCTCCGGAGAAGCCTTGCCGTGCCCAAAGGTGCGCCTCATGGGTTGATTCCGTGGCCGTCAAGCAGTCTCTGCTGCGGACAGGCCTGAGCGCTCATCGGAATTCAGCGGTAGAGCGCATCGGTGAGCCGTGCCACCTGAGCGGGAAACCTACCGTCAGCGCTGAGCGCTTAGCACGCTCGCTCATGAAGGTGCCAGCGCTCACAACCGGATCGCTCCCAGGGAGCAACTGGTCATGAGCATCCCTCCTCGTCATATGTCGCGGAAAACAACGCATCAAGATTCGGCTGCTCCCAGCGTATGGCCATCACATCGCCCTCTCACTTGGACATCGAGCTACACACAGCGCTGGACATTCACATGCGTGACGTTTCTTGGCGTCACCGCAACACGGTCGCGGCGGAGGTGGGCCACGCGTGCAGGCGTGACTCTGTTGACAGGAGAAGGCCTCGGGGGTCGTTGGTATTATCCGTGTATGAGTTACGCTCCCATATTGCTTTCGATGCTATTTAGCCTGGTCATGCTCGCCGGAGCGATCACGCTCATCGTGTACTTCGTCAATAAGCAGCGTCAGCGCGATAAACTCCAAAGGCAGCAAACCTGGTACCTCGAACAAACCTGGCGACAAAGTCAAGGCTTGCGCCCGACGCCGCCACCCGGAGCGCCTGGCCGGTCTGCAACGCCGCGTGAGCCCGGCCAGCGGTGGACAGACGATCAGATACGGCCGTTCACGTAATGGCTGTCACGCCGAAGCGCCGATAATGTAATCAGACGATGCTGGTGCCCGGCTGGTGTCGGCCGACCGACGGGAATGGATCGCCTCGGAAATCGCTGAATGGCGCGGGCAGATATGGCTTCCAGGCCGTCAGTGTCACATCACCGAGACGGCCGGACCCAAACATGTACGCGGTTTGCGCCAGGGAGACCTCGTCATTGTTAGCGTCGGCGTCGGTGATCTTCGGCAGCGGGTGTGGCCACTTTGATTGTGATGCGGCTCTCGGATGGGTGAACTGCCAGCCCTCAAGCCACAACGGGGCATGCACCCTGATCCATTCCTCGATGTTCTCTTGCGGGAAGAACCTGGTCGGCATCGGCCGATCCCGTTGCGCAAGGTTCCACTCCAGTGAGGCGTCCTCGATCTGGTGCTCGTCCCACACCCACACCGTTCTGCCGTCGTCCTGCACCGAGGATGTCCGGCATACGCCGCCTTCAGCGATAGTCTCCTTTTCGACCTCTTGAAGCTGTGGCCAGGCTGGCCACCACTTGTCGGCAGGCCCAGCACCGTCTGCCAAGATGTACGCTTCCGCCACAGTCACGCCGAGGGCACGGGCAAGATCCTCCACCATCTGCGGCATCCACTCCCAAGGCACCGCCGCGCCGCCACAAGACATGTTGATGGCGGTGTGGTGGGCCGTTTCCATGATCAGGTCGCCGCCCGGGACTCCTTGGTCGTTCTTGGGTGCGTCCAACGTGTCCAGATCGACGAACAGGCGCTGCCATTCTTGGACCACACTCGGTAGCGCCTCGTAGTCGTCGAACTCCAGATCGTCGGGATCGTCGTCCTTGCCGTACAGCGGGTCGATGAACTCTTGGCGGGTTTCATCTTCGGCGGTGAAGGCGTTGTCGGCATGCGTGTTGATCCGGTCGGCACTGTCGGCGTCGACCGGGATGGTGGCATCCAACTCGTCTCGTCGTTGGCTTTCCCGGGCCTGGGCTTCCTGTCCGATGCTGGCGAAGTACGAATCAGGGTCGGGCAGCGCGTCGAAGCGGCCCCGGTCGGCGCTCCGCATCGTGTCACGCGCCTCTGCCGCCCACTGTTCAGCGTTCACATTCGTTTTCCTCTTCTTCTTGGCCTGATGGACGGTCACCGCCGCCCCGCCTGTGGGTGTGCCAGCCCAAGTCGACGACACACCCTCGCTGCTGTCGTCGCCATGCCTGTTCTCCATGGCGCACCTGCCTTCCTGTTTGTTTTGATCCTACGCATCGATGACGTGTTTGTCCGTCAGCCACTGCAAAACAGCCCGGTAGTCGGCTGTCACCGGTTCGCGTGGTGTCGCCGTCAACGGCACCTGCTGCGCGTACGCCTCGGGCACCCGCACTGCGTGCCGCACCGGGGGTGTAACCAGATGGGCCCAAGACTGTTGGGTCATCAAGGCCAACGCTTCCTGATACAGCGCACCGGCGTTGCTGGCCGGCACGTCGCACGGGATAACCGCAACCGTCTTCAAGGACGGCTTGAACGATTCGGCCACCTCGTCGACCAGGCGCATGAAATCGTGGACGCCTTGGACTTCTTTCAGCGTCGGTTTCGTCACGGTGATCGCCACATCGGCAGGCACCAACGTTGCCACCGACATGGTTTGCCCCGAGCCCGGCGAGTCGATCAACACCAGGTCATGGCCGGTGTGTTTCTCGAGCGCCCGGGCCAGTTTCAGTTGTGACCCGACGGCGCCAGCCAAGTAGACCAGCTGTTGATCCAATTCCGGGGATGCCGGCACGAGAGAAACGCCAGGTGCCGACGTCGCGTCGACGATCACATCATCCAGGCCGACCTCACCCAGCATCACATGACCGATGGTGCGGCCCGGCTCGGGCTTCACCGCCAGCCAACGGGTCGCGTTTGCTTGCGCGTCCGCGTCGATCACCAGGACGCGATAGCCGGCCTCGGCCAGCATCGCCGCCAGATTCACCACTGTCGTGGTCTTCCCGGCCGAACCGCCACGGTTGGCAACATCGATCACTTTCATGTCACGCCTCCTCGTCATCGTCGTGACCGGTGGCGTCCTGGTTGTAATCAACCCAGGCAGCTTCGATATCGGCCAGCATGGCCTTTTCGAACTCGTCGATCTGGTAGCCCATCTGGGCCAACAGGTCGAACCATGCGGGCAGCAGCAGATGTGTGCTTCTGATCTGCCAGCGGGCACCTCGTTCTGTCGATAGACGGGCCAGTTCCTCTCGCGCTAATGCTTCGCACTTCGCCACACATCCAGTCCACGCGAGATCCCCTAGTTGGCGTTGCGTCATGCCATCCACCATGGCTTCCGGACCGGCCTGGTCGTCATCCGCGAGCTGCTTCCACAGCTGCGTTACATTCCAGTTGCTTACCCCGCCCAGCGCGCACACCAGCCAGATGATCTGGTTGCGGTCTGCGCCGCCCACAGTGTGCGCCGCCTGAGCAACGAACGGCCAGCGTGTGGCCTCCAGGGCCTCAGCCAGCTCACGGCGCACGTCCCGGTCTGACTTGCGCTGCTTCGCGGCCTGCTTTTCTTCGGTGCTTGGTGTTGGTGTGCTCAGTTCGTACCAGCGTCCGTCGGCGGCGAGTGCCAGCTTGCGCTCTTTGCCTAGACGAAGCAGGGCCTTCTCGTTGCTCCTCGGGTCATCGACTTTGCCGACGCATCGGCGTCCGCTCATTGCCGCCTCGTAGTTTGAGATGCGCTTGAAGGTCATGCCGCCGTGGTTCAGCGTCCACTCCTTACCCAACCGTGCGACCTCGACCTCTTTCAGTTTCTCCTCAACCCGAAACACCGCGTTCTGGATCGACTGGTACGGGTCATTGGCGACCATTCCTGCCGCCTCCACCAGCACATCGTTTGGTGTGCCCTTCACCGACAGGGCATCGGTCACCTGGACGCGCCCGCGTTCGACCAGCGCCTTCACTTCGGCGGGCAGTTTCGCCAGCGCCAAACGCTTCGACACCTGTCCTTGTTCCACGCCGTACAGTTGCGCGATGTCAACTTGCGTCAACCCATCATCGGCCAAGCGTGCCATTAGGTCTGCCTCCTCAACCGGCGACAACGGTCGGGTGCCCCCGTTAGCTGCCAACAAGATCTCCACCTCGCGCCCAGACAGATCGGCTCGCACAGTACAAGGCACCGAGGTCAAACCGGCAATCACCGCTGCAGTCAAGCGGCGGTTACCAGACAACACCGTATGCTGCCCGTCACCGTCTGGCACGACCAGCAGCGGCTGCAGGATACCCTCACGTTTGATCGACTCGGCCAAACGATCCAACTCCTCGCCCGGCTCAGTCCTCGCCGCCGGATTGTCGGCAGAAACGTGCAGGACATCGATCAGCAGTTCCGTCACGCTGGACGGACGAGCCGACGCGAGAGCCTCCACCAGACCCGACGAACGCGGCGCCTCATCCAAGGTCAAGTTCAGTTTCTTGACAGCCATGTCACACCTGGCTTTCGAAGCCGTGCTGTGGTGCCGGTGGCGTCGGCGGCTGGGGGAGCGCTTGG
>Ga0123354_10002637_pt1 | contig 23951 bp, 18 predicted proteins | sample TergutLab28metaG_2_FD_97872 | JGI IMG/M metagenome (GOLD analysis project Ga0123354, IMG submission 97872) | Labiotermes labralis P4 segment gut microbial communities from Petit-Saut dam, French Guiana - Lab288 P4 | ecosystem: Host-associated > Arthropoda: Insects > Digestive system > Gut ... | reverse complement strand
GGGTATATTTCCGTTGATCTGAAAATCAGGCAGTACGTGGGGCTGGTCACGGGCCTTGCCGCCGAGCTTGAACACCTGACCGAGCGCGAGGGCGCCAAGGGAACCGACGAGGTTCTGGCCATCCACCGCAGACTGCGCGAGCTGGACAAAAAACTCGACGAGTACCTGGGCAACGCCACCCGGCGCATGGATGTGCTGAAAACGTCCGTCAGCCTGGAAGATCACGTCGCCGTCATCATGGGCTACTGGGACGAACTTCAGGATACCTCCGCCCACTCCGAGGCCGTGAAGCGCCGTATGGAGCTTAAGGCCCATGTGGCGGAGCGTGCGCAAGCGGTCCGCGAGGTTCCCTTTATCGCGGAGACCCTGGAGAAAATACGGCGTATGCGCGCCGAGATCGCCCGTCAGGTGGGCATCCAGCGCGAGATGGAAGAGGTGCGCACCCTGCCGGGGCGCATTGGCAAGCAGCTGCGGTCGCGCGGCTACCGCACCGGCAAGGAACTCTACTGCCAGACCCTCTCCCAGAATCTGGCGCTTTTCGCCATGGCCTTCTACGGCAAGCCGGTCATCTACCGCACCACCGACTTCAAATCCAACGAGTACCGCAACCTGGTGGGCGGCATGCTCTTCGAGGCCCACGAGGACAACCCGATGCTTGGCTACCGGGGCGTCTCCCGCAATATCCACGACTGGGAGATCGAGTCCTTCAAGCTTGCCCGCGGCATCTTCGGCGGCAAGAATCTACAGATCATGCTGCCCTTCGTGCGCACCATGGAGGAAGGCTGCGCCATGAAGCGTTACCTCTCCCAGGTGCACCGGATGCGCTCCGGCGAGGACGGCCTGAAAATCCACCTCATGAGCGAGATTCCCTCCAACGCCATCCTGGCCAAGGAGTTCATCGCCGAGTTCGACGGGTTCTCCATCGGCTCGAACGACATGACCCAGATGGTGCTCGGCACCGACCGCGACAACCCGAGCCTTCAGCACATCTACGACGAGGAAGACCCCGCCGTTGTCTGGGCCATCCTCTCCACCATCTTCACGGGCCAGAAGATGGGCACAAAGGTGAGGTTCTGCGGCCAGGGCGTCTCCAACAGCCTCATCATCCGGGGCCTGGTCTCCATTGCCGGGATCGTCAGCGCCTCGGTCGTGCCCGACACCTACTACCAGACCAAAAAAGACGTGGCCGCCCTGGAAAAGCAGAACATCCCGGTATCCGGGCTTGCAGCCTGGATCGCCAAGCAGCACTTGGCCCGGCTGCATGATCTGCTCAAATCCAACAACTACGAACACATCTTGAAAAAATACAAGAGCGCCCCGGACCTCGACGAATGGTACGAAGGCGAGATGGAACGCCTGACCACCCAACTGCGCGACCACCTGGATACGCCCAAGGAAGGCTTCTACCGCCAGGAGTTGGAGCAGTTCAGGCGCATCTTCCACAAGCCCGTCATCTACGCCGCCTGGAACTGGGAGCGCACCGTGGCCGACGCCCTGTACCATTCCGGCTTCGAGGACTGGGAGGAACAGGCCGCCGCCTTGGAAGAACAACGCAAAAAGAGCTGGTAAAAGAGCAGGGGCGCTGCCCCTGCACCCAGCCAAAGGGCTAGCGCCCTTTGGAATCCCTTTTGAGCTTCGCGTAAGCGTGCGCTTACGCGAAGCTCTTATCTTTTCTGGACTCGCCTTCTGCTTGCGGCCATACTCCCTTCATGCCGCGCACGCCCCTTGATCAGCCGGAATATCTCCCCATGTCGCGCCCGGAAATGGAGCGCCTGGGCTGGGAGGAATTGGACGTTCTCCTTATAACCGGCGACGCCTATGTGGACCATCCTTCCTTTGGCGCGCCGCTCTTGGGGCGCTGGCTGGTCAGCCACGGCTATAAGACGGGCATCGTGGCCCAGCCGCGCTGGGAAACGGCGGAAGATGCGGCGGCCATGGGGCGCCCGCGCCTTTTCGCGGGCGTCACGGCGGGCGCTCTGGACTCCCTGCTGGCCCACTATACCGCGTTCAGGAAGAAGCGTTCGGACGATGCCTACACGCCGGGAGGCCGGGCGGGGGCGCGCCCCAACCGGGCCTCGGTGGTCTATGCCAACCTGGCGCGCCGGGCTTTTCCGGGCTTGCCCGTGGTGCTTGGCGGCGTGGAGGCGTCCCTGCGGCGCATTGCCCACTATGATTTCTGGTCCGATTCGCTCAGGCGCTCCATCGTGCTGGACGCCAAGGCCACGGCCGTGCTGTACGGCATGGCCGAGCATTCGATACTGGCCCTGGCCGAGGGATTGGACGGGGCGCTTGCCGAGGGGAGGCCCTGGCATGATGCGCTGTGGCGCATCCCCGGCGCGGCGTTCGCCATAAAGCCGGGTGAACTGGCCTCGGTGCTGGATGCCTGGGAGATGCCGGATGCGCTCACGCTGCCGTCTTTTGAGGCCATCGAGGCCGATCCGGGCCAGCTCATCCGGGCCACGCTCCTCCTGGAGCGCCACGCGCATCAGAACCGCCAGGTTGCGGCGCAAGTCTGCGCGGACCGCCTGATTGTCCTGACCCCGCCGGGGCCGGGTCTTCTGGGCAAGAGCCTGGATGCGCTCTATGCGCTGCCGTTTACGCGAAAGGCGCATCCCGTCTATGAGAAGCCCATTCCGGCGGCGCGGATGGTGGAGGGGAGCTTGACCGCCCACCGGGGCTGCGCCGGGGGGTGTTCGTTTTGCACCTTGGCGCTGCATCAGGGCAGACGCATCCGTTCGCGTTCGCGCGAATCCGTGCTGGAGGAGGCCGCCCGCATGGCCGCGATGCGCGGCTTTTCCGGGAGCATAAGCGATGTGGGCGGTCCGAGCGCGAATATGTGGGGCGGCCGCTGTACCGGGGATATGGCTGTCTGTGAGCGGGCAAGCTGTCTGACCCCAAGGATGTGCGGACATTTTGAAATAGATCAGCGGGAGTTCATCAGGCTTTTGGAGGGCGTGGCGCGCGTGCCCGGGGTGCGTCACGTGCGCGTGGCCAGCGGCTGGCGCATGGACCTGGGGCTGGCGGATATGCCCGCGCTCTCGCGCCTTGTGCGCGATTTTACCGGCGGCCAGGCCAAGGTGGCCCCGGAGCATAAGGCCCCGCAGGTGTTGAAACTCATGCGCAAGCCGGGCTTTGCCGTGTTTGAGGAGTTTGTCCGGGTGTTCGGCCGGGAATCGGGCCGCGCGGGCAAGGAGCAGTATATTGTCCCGTACCTTATGAGCACGCATCCGGGCTGCACGGAAAGGGATATGCGCGATCTGTCCGAGTGGCTTCGCGGCCGGGGCTGGAAACCGAGCCAGGTGCAGTGTTTCATCCCGCTGCCCGGCACGGCGGCGGCCGCCATGTATTTCGCGGGGAAAGACCTCTCCGGCAACCCCATCCCTGTGGCCAGAAGCGATGCGGAGAGGCTCTCCCAGCACGCCCTTCTGGTCCCCGGTCCGAGACGCGGCCGAAACCCGAAAATATTTTGAGAAAATTCCTCCACTTGACAGTTTCAGGGCCATGGAACATACACTTGCCTCCCAACCATAACATTTTTCCGCAGGAGGCCTTCTCATGGGACGCGCGTTTTTCGCAGCACTGCTTTTGATCTGCCTCACGGCCGGGTCCGCCCTGGCCGAGGATAAAACGTATGTCGTGGCCTCCGACGCCACCTGGCCCCCGATGGAGATGCTGGACGCCAACAAGCAGGTTGTGGGCTATTCCTCGGACTACCTGCGCGCCATTACGAAGGAGACGGGGACCAAGTTCGAGATCCGCAACATCGCCTGGGACGGCATTTTCGCCGGGCTGGTGGCCGGAAATTACGACATCGTGGCCTCTTCCGTGACCATCACCCCCGAGCGCAAGGAACAGATGCTGTTCTCTGATCCGTACGCCGAAATCCACCAGGCCCTTGTTGTCCAGGCCGGATCGCCCATCAAGGCGCTTGAGGAACTGAAGGGCAAGAAGGTCGGCGGTCAGATCGGCACGACGGGCATCTTCGTCATGCAGAAGGCCAATGTCGGCGCGGACGTGAAAGAGTATGAGGACGTGGGCCTGGCCATGGAAGACCTGGCCAACGGACGCATTGACGCCGTCATGTGCGATGATCCCGTCGCCAAGTACTACGCCAACAAGCACAAGGATTTCGCCAATAAGTTCAAGGTGGTCCTGACCACCCCCAACGTGGAGTATTACGGCTTTGCCGTGCAGAAGGGCCACGAGGATCTGGTCAAGAAGCTGAACGAGGGCATCAAGGCCGTCAAGGCCAAGGGCATTGACAAGGAACTCCTGAAGAAGTGGACGGGCGCGTAAGAGAGGAATCGCCCGTTTTCGCAGTGTTTCCCCGGCGGTCCGCAAGGGCTGCCGGGCTTTTAACGCCCGGCAGGACTTTCGTATGACTGAGATTCCCGGCAACTCCCTCACGGACACAGGCAACGTCCGCATCATGGTCACTGACGGCGCGGCCATTCCCGATCCCAAGGAGAGCCGGTTCGTCACCGCGTGGTCCATCTCGCTTATCGGGGCCGTGGTCGTGCTCACGGCGCTGTGTCTTTTCCGGCCCGTTCCGTACGGGGACATTCTGGCCTTTTTGCTGGACGGGGTCCGGGTCACCTTCCAGCTCACCTGCATGGCCATCTGCTTCGCCATACCGCTGGGGCTTCTGACGGGGCTCGGGCGCATCTCCCGCAACAGGATCATAAATCTTGTGGCCTCCACCTATGTGGAGGTCATCCGGGGCGTTCCGCTCCTCGTGCAGATTTTTTACATCTATTACGCGCTGGCCAAGTTTTTGAAGGTCAGCGGGCTGACTTCGGCGGTGATCGCCCTAAGCGTCTGTTACGGCGCCTACATGGGCGAGGTCTTCCGGGCCGGCATCCTGGCCATCCACAAGGGCCAGTCCGAGGCGGCGCGTTCGCTTGGCTTCAACCGTTTCCAGACCATGTTTTTGGTGATCCTGCCCCAGGCGTGGCGCACCATTTTGCCGCCCGTGGGCAACGAGTGCATCGCGATGCTGAAAGACACCTCGCTTGTGTCCGTCATGGCCATGCCCGACATCATGCAGCGCGGGCGCAGCTTCGCGGCCAAGTCCTATCTCTATTTTGAGGCATACACCATTGTCGCGCTTGTCTATCTCATTTTGACGCTGCTCCTCTCGAAGCTTGTCAGCATCATGGAAGCAAAGCTCAATTATTATGACAGAAAAAAATGAGACCCCGATAATAAGCATTCGCAACGTCTGGAAGTATTTCGGATCGCTTCTGGCATTGCAGGATGTGAGCCTGGACATCTTTTCCGGCGAACGCGTGGTCGTCATCGGGCCGTCCGGCTCGGGGAAATCCACGCTTTTGCGCGCGGTCAATAGGCTCGAAGAGATAAACCAGGGCGTGATTCTTGTGGAAGGCCAGGACGTCCACTCGCGCGAACACGACATCAACAAAATCCGCCAGAATCTCGGCATGGTTTTTCAATCGTTCAATCTGTTTCCGCACAAGACCGTTTTGCAAAATCTCACCATGGGGCCCATCCGGCTGCGCGGGCTGACCCGCCGGGCTGCCGAGGAGCGGGCGCAGGGGCTCCTTAAAAAGGTGGGTATCAGCGACAAGGCCGACGTCTATCCGGCCATGCTCTCCGGCGGGCAGCAGCAGCGCGTGGCCATTGCCAGGGCGCTGGCCATGCAGCCGGACATCATGCTCTTTGACGAGCCGACCTCCGCGCTGGACCCGGAAATGGTGGGCGAGGTGCTGGATGTTATGGTGAATCTGGCCGAGGAAGGCATGACCATGATGTGCGTGACGCACGAGATGGGCTTTGCCCGCACCGTGGCCGACAGGATCGTGTTCATGGATCAGGGACAGATTGTGGAGTCGGGCGCGCCGGAGGAATTCTTCGACAATCCCAAGCATCCGCGACTCAAGCAGTTTCTCAATCAGATACTTTAAATCTTCTCTTCTCAACGTAACTTGCGCGATTTCTCAAAGTATTCTGAACATTTCTCAGAATATCCTGGACGCATTTACGGGAACGCCCGTAAAAGCGCCGTTTCGTAAAGATTGTCTGTTGCCTCCCCGCATGAACATGGTATTTGGACGATAAGGCGTCAACCGTGTTCACCCCAAACCTTGGAGGCGTATCATGCGTGGATGGCTTTCCCTTCCGGTGTTGGACAGCGTAACAGGCGAGATCATGGGCGTCATGTCCCCGCGCCAGGGGCTTGTCACCAATATGGGCGTCATCTTGAGCCACGAGGGCGGCAGCGACTTTACTTTCCGGGACGAGAACGGCGTGCTCGTGCGCCATCCCAACGCCAGGCCCTTTGTGCGCGAAGAGGATGCCAGACGCTTCGGATTCGCCGGCAGCCCGTACCTGATGCCGGCGGCCGTGGCCGTCTAGCCGATCTCCACCACCACTTTGCCCACGGCCTTGCCGGAGTCCAGGAAGTCATGGGCCTGTGCAACGCGTTCCAGGGGAAAGGGCGGTCCGGCAAGAAGCGGCCGCAGTTTGCCCTGGTCGGCCAGGCGCGCCGCCTGGGCCAGGATTTCGCCGCACCGCTCACGGTTTTCTCCGGTCAGAAGCGGCAGGAGCGAAAAGACCACGCAGAGTGTCAGCCCCTTGGCATGCATGGGGGAGAGATCGTGCGTGGAGCGGGTGTTGATGGAGACCACCGCGCCGCGCGCCCGGCACGCCGCGAGCGAGGCGTCCAGATTCTTTGCGCCCACCGTGTCGAAGACCACATCGAAACCCGCGCCGCCGGTCAGGCGCTGGACATATTCCTCCACGCTTTCCGTCCGGTAGTTGATCACCGCGTCAGCCCCGAAAGACTCGGCGATCCGCGCCTTTTCCGGCGAAGACGCCGTGGCGGCCACATGAGCCCCGAAGGCCTTGGCCAGCTGGACCGCCACATGCCCGACCCCGCCCGCTCCGGCGTGGACGAGAACGCGCTGGCCGGGCGTCACATGCGCCCGGTCTTCCAGGGCCTCCCAGGCGGTGAGCGTGACGAGCGGCAGGGCCGCCGCCTGGATGAACGAGAGTTTCACGGGCTTGTGGGCGATGAGGCGCGGATCGGCCAGGACGTACTGCGCAAGGCATCCCGGCATATTGCCCGCGCCGCCGGGCCACCCGTACACCAGGTCGCCCGCTTTGAAGCCCGTCACCTTGTCTCCCACGGCCTCCACGGTCCCGGCCATGTCCATGCCGAGTATGGCGGGCAAGGCGGGGGAGAAGGCCAGGCGGAGCTTTCGCATCTTGAGATCAATGGGATTGACGCTCGTCGCGGCCACGCGGACCAGCACCGTATCCGGCGTGACCGTGGGCTTCGGGATGTCGGCCGGCCTGAAATCAGGCTTTTCGCCGTAAGAGTGGAGAAGCTGCGCGCGCATATCGCCTCCAGTGGAGCGGGATTCGCCCGCAAGCGTAGCACTTGGCTCATGGTGTGAGAAGTGCTATATCGTCCCTCGGCGCCGCACGCGCCAGTTCTGCCCAAAGACAAGGATTTTCGCATGACCGCATCGGAGGCTACGCCTTTCCCCGCCGCCAGGGGGATTTTCCGCCGCCCGGGACCGCCGCTCTATGCCCAGTTCGCCGGATACCTCCGGCAGCGGATCGAAAGCCGGGAGATCGCTCCCGGTTCCAGGCTGCCGAGCCTCCATGAGCTTGCCGCCGCGTATGGCGTCGCCCGCGTCACGGTCCGCCAGGCCGTGCAGTTCCTTGTCATGGAGGGGCTCCTGGTCAGCAGCCAGGGACGCGGCACGTACGTTGTGGACCGGTTGCCGCGGCGCTCCTTTGAAAACATGAATACGTCTTGGCACGCCATGAGCCAGCGCGTGGAGAACGCCACGGTGGTGCTGCTTGAACAAGCCGATGTGGAGTCCTGCCCCCTGCTTGCGCCCGATGAGCGCAACGCCGCGCCGGTCTTTCACTACATGAAGCGCGTCCACTTGAAAGAGGGCATCCGGTTCGCCTATATTGAACTCTATCTCGACAAGCGCATTTTCGACCTTGCCCCCAAGCGTATGAACGAGACCACCGTCATCCCCATCATGAACGAGATGAATGTGGACATCGCCAGCGCGCACCAGATTCTCACCATTGACACCGCTCCGGTTGAAGTGGCCGGGCATCTGCATATTGAGCCCGCCGACCCGGTGGCCGTCATCCATCGCTTCGCCCGCAATACCGCCGGATGCGTCTGCTACGCGGCCAAGGTCATAAATCCCGGCAGCCGGGTGCGCTTCGACATAAATCTCGTGAAATGACCTAGCCCACCTCGGCGTACAGGGTCCGCATGTCCGCTACGTCGCGAAGAGCGGGCTCCACCCCGAGGCCCGGCTTCTGGGGCATGACGAACATGCCGCCCCGCATGGCCGGATATGGACCGGCCAGAAGCTCGCGCAGCGGATTGGGATTGGAATCCACTTCCAGCAGGCCGTCGCCGCCGGCGGCGGCAAGCAGATGCGCCGAGGCCACAAGCCCGATGCCCCCGCCCAGATAATGCGGGCAATACCGGACGCCCGCGCGCATGATGGATTTGGCCGTGGGCAGACAAAGCGTAAAGCCGCCCCACTTGCACATGTCCGGCTGGATGACTCCGAACGCCCGCGAGGCGATGGCGCGCTCGAAGGTTTGCGCGCTGCGCATGTTCTCGCCGGCCGCCAGGGCGATGGGGCAGTGTTGGCGCAAAAGATCCCACTGCGACAGACCGGCGTCGCAGCGCAGGGGCTCTTCCAGCCACATGAGAGGGAAATCCGCGATGCGTCCCGCCATGTTCAAAGCCTCGGACAGGGTCCAGGCCTGGTTGGCGTCCACCCCGAAGCCCTCTCCGGGCCGCAACATCCCAAACGCCGTCTTTATGTTGTCCTCGTCGCGCTCCTGACCGAATCCTATCTTTATTTTGAAGCACACGTACCCGGCGGCGCGGCTGCGCTCAATGCTTTGCGCCACGCCCGTGGGGTTTATGCCGCTGGCGTAAGCGGGGACGGCCCTGACGTCCTCCTGGCCGCCAAGAAAGCGGTAGAGGGGCTGTCCGGCTTTGCGGGCGGCCAAGTCCCACATCGCTATATCCACGGCGGCGATGGCCTGGGCCAGGGGACCGGGTTCATCGGCTTGCAGGGCGAGAATGGCGGTCTGGCCGGTCAGCTCGCGAAAGGCGTCGCCTGGCCTGGCGTATGTTTTGCCCAGAATAAGCGGCGCGAGAACCGTCTCCAGAAGCCGTGCGCGGTGTTCCGCGCCGCAGGCCGGGAAATTGCACCAGGCTTCCCCCCAGCCGTGCGCGCCGTCCTTGTCTTCCAGGCGGATGAGGACCGCCGGCCTGTTGCGCATGACCCCAAACGAGGTCCGCACGGGCTCCTCCACGGGAGCCCGGAACACGAAGATTTCGGCGCGGGTTATTGTTATGGGCGCACCATTCGATACCATGGCGATTTTATCCTTTTCATGGGGCCGTTATGCTTCTTCGCCCAAATCCATGGGTTTTAGCGTCGGGATGACGAACAAGACGATCACTGCGGCCATGAGGACCATGCCGCCGGCCAGAATGAGCGCGGCCTTGAAGTTTCCGGTGAGGTACAAAATAAAGCCGGTGATGGAGGGAGAAAGAATGCCCGCCAAGGCTCCGGCCGTATTCATGATCCCGGCGATGCTGCCCGCGAACTTTTTGGGCGCAAGCTCTGCGCAGATGGTCCAGAGGATGGTTCCCGAGGCGGATTCGCACGCGACGGCTACCACCAGAAGCCCGATGCACAGCCCGAACTCCCTGGTGAATCCGACGCCGATGACCACGGAGGACAAAAGCATCATGGCCACGATGCAGCCTTTGCGCGACGCCGTGACCGACATCCCTCTTCTGACGAAAAAGTCGGAGAGCCAGCCCATGAACGGCTGGTTGAAGAATCCGGCCAGCCACATGAGCGAGCCGTACGAGCCCATCTCGACAAGGGAGAACTTGTGCTCGATGACCAGATAGCCGGGAAGCCAGGTGACAAAAAAGTAGAGCAGGTAATCCTGGAAGAACTTGGCCAGGAAAAGGCCGATCATGGCCCGGTTTTTCATGAGGCGCGCCCAGGGGATGCGCGCACGGGCGGCTTTCGCGGCCTTGCTTTGCTGCGTGTCCTTATAGCTCAGAAACCAGAGCGCCACCCACAGGAGGCTCCCGACGCCGGTGACGTAAAACGCGGCGCGCCAGCTCCACCTGGTCTGCAAGAACACCATGATGATGGGGCACAGGCTGAACCCCAGGCGCAGACCCGCCGTGTACCAGCCCGTGACCGTGCCGCGCTGCTCTGACGGAAAATTGGTGGTGGTCACCTGGGCGTTGACCGGAAAGCTTGCGGATTCGCCCACGCCGACGCCGACACGCGCCAGGATGAGGTGCAGCTTGTCGGTGGCAAGGCCCGTCAGGGCCGAGAAGACCGACCAGATCGCGGCCGCCCAGCCCATGACGCTCTTTGCTCCGAAGCGGTCTATAAGACCCCCGGCGCAGATGTTCAGGATGAGATACGGCCAGAAGAAGGCCGACAGGGCGATGCCCATCTGCGCGGCGTTCAGGCCCAGTTCCTTGATGATGGTGGGGGCCGCCACCGACAGGCTGGCCCGGTCAATGGCGTTTATCATCGTGCCGGAGAACAAAAGAAATACGATCCATGCCCTGTACCTGCCGGATGTCGTCGCTTCTTCCGCCATGGCGTCCGCTCCTTGCGCATTAAAGGTCTCTGTGGAACCGCAGCCGCGCTTCTCCTTAAAGATATAAAGATACTATTCTTAGTACCTTTATGCCGTCAAGCATTTTTCAACACCGGGGCCAGAGGCTTAACCCCCTGGTGATATTATTGAAACTTGCCGGTGATGTTGTCTTTGATCCAGTGAGCGTCCCACCATTCGATGGGCTGGATTTCCAGGCCGTTTAGGATCACGCCAAAATGCAGATGGTCCCCGGCGGCAAGGCCGGTGGCGCCGGTGCGGCCCAGGATGCCGCCCTTGCTGATCTCGTCGCCGGGGTTCACGTTGATCTGGCTCATGTGCCCGTAGATGGTCTGGAGTCCCCAGCCGTGGTCTAGGACCACGGCATTGCCGTAGATGCCGAAAAAGCCGGTGAAGACGACTTTGCCGCTATTGGCGGCGGGAACCGGGGCGTTGGCCACGGAGGCGAGGTCCACGCCCAGGTGGGTCTCCTCGTCAATCTTGGCGTTTTTATAGAGGTAGGTGCGGTCGTCGCCGTAACTCGCCCTGGGCGCGGCATTGGGCAGACGAAGGAACGGTCCGCCGTCCCAGAGCATTTTGGGAGAGGTTTTTTGGGCGAACTCCGCGAGCCTGGCCACTTCCTGCTTGCGCAGATCCCGGTTGACCACCACGTAGAGTTGGGCCGGGTCCTTGATGTTCGGATACATCGAGGCGAACTGCGGCACTATTTTGTTCTGGAGGAAGTCGTCGCCGATGTTTAGGGTGTCGCGCTTGAATTTCACGGGTATGGCCTGGACGCGGAAGGTGATGGAGCGTTCGTTTCCGGCCGCGTCCATAACGAAGAGCTTGGGCTGGAACTTGGCTAGGTCCATGTTCCAGGGGAAGGCGAAGATGCAGGCGTAGTTGCCGGAATCGAGCCTGTAGCCCGGGAAGAAGCGGTCCCCGACCGTGACGCCCGTGCGCTCCGCCTCCTTGTTTATCTGATAGACCACGCAGGAGGCCCCGCCCTGCTTTATGATGTGGCTCTGGGAGAGGACGTTCACCACGGGAAGCTGGTTGTCCAGGGTGAGCGTTCTGGTCAGGCGGGTGGTATTTCCCGTCCCGAAATTGGCGAAGGATTTATCCGTGACCACGATGTTTAGATCGAACGGCCCTTCGTGCAGGTCCGCCTGCGCAAGCGTGAAGCGCGCCACGTCTTCCCTGGGCGCGCCGGAGAGATTGCGCTGCAGGAGCACGGTTTCTTTGCGGTCCTGGGTTACCGAGATTTTGACGGATTTTATCCCCGCGCCCGCGTTTTTGCGGGCCGTTACGGTAAACTGGCGCGCGCTGCCTGTTACGGGGCGGTCCGGGGTCAGCGACACCTCCGGGGGAGTTCTGTCGTGGAGCATAAGGTAGATGCCGATGCCAAGGCAGATGAGAAACAGTATGGTCAGGGAGGAGAGAAGTTTGCGCATGTCGGGTGCCGGATCCGGTTGGTGTGACGGGGGCGCGGGAGCGGCCGGAGAATACGTAGCGTCAAGCGGCGCTTTCGGCAAGAGGGCGGGAGGGATTGAGAGACGGATGTTTCGTTGCCCTTCGCATTCTGTGAGTGGACGCGGGGGATAAAAACAGGTAGTGCGCCGGAAAATGAAAAAAGTTCCGAGGCTGCCCGTGAACGTGAAAATGATCCTGGCGTTTGTCCTGGCCGCTTTTTTGCTGCCTGGATGCGAGAAGAAAAAGCAGGCCCCGCCCGAGCGGGGCATGACCGTCAGCGCGGTGAAAGCCGAACGCCAGGACGTGCCCCTGGTGATCGTGGGCGTGGGCCAGGTGATGGCCAGGCATACGGTCTCGGTGCAGGCGCAGGTCACGGGCATTCTGGCGGACATGCCCTTTAAGGACGGAGCCCTGGTGCAGGAGGGGCAGCTTCTGGCCGTGATTGATCCGGCCCCGTTCAAGGCCGCCCTGGATCAGGCCAAGGGCAATCTTTCGCGCGATCAGGCCACGGCCGCTCAGGCCGGGCGCGATTATGCCCGCTACAAGGGGCTTTTGGACCAGGGAGTTGTAAGCCGCGACGACTACGAACAGCGCCGCACCCAGTTGGAAACCGCCAACAATCAGGTGAAGGCCGACCAGGCCGCTGTGGAGACCGCCCGCATAAATCTCAACTACTGTACCATCCGCGCCCCCATCGCCGGTGTGGCCGGGTATCAGATGGTGAAGCCGGGCAATACGGTCAACGCCTATCAGACCACGCTGGTCAGCATAAACGAGGTCCAGCCCATCCTGGCCCGCTTCAATGTGGGCGAGAGCGCCCTGGCCGACATCCGCAAATACTGGAAATCCGAGCCGCTTCCGGTGACGGCCAGAACATCCAAGGCCAGCGACGCGGTGAAAGAGCAGGGCCATTTGAATGCCATAGACAACGCCGTGGACCCCCAGACCGGAACGATCACGCTCCAGGCCGAGTTTGAGAACAAGGGATACGCGCTGTGGCCCGGCCAGTTTGTGACGGTTGACGTGGAACTGACTGTGGAAAAGGACTTGCTGGTCATCCCCGAGGAGGCGCTTTTGAAGCGCCAGGACGGCAATTTCGTGTTCGTGGTGGATAAGGATTCCAGGGCGGAGCTTCGGCCTGTGAAATCGGGCCGGACGGCGGGCGGCAAAGTGGTGATCCTGGAGGGCGTGGCGCCCGGCGAAGCGGTGATTACGCAAGGGCTGGTGATGGTGACGCCGGGGGGCAAGGTGAGCGTGAAGACGGAGGCGTCCGGGGCCCCTTCATGACCGATATTTTCATCAAAAGGCCCATCGCGGCCGCGCTCGTCGCCTTCGGCCTCATCTTCGCCGGGCTCTCGGCCTACAACAGTCTGCCCGTTAGCGAAATGCCGGCCATTGACTTCCCCACCATCCAGGTCACGGCCACGCTGCCGGGCGCCGATCCCGAAACCATGGCCTCCTCCGTGGCCACGCCCCTGGAAAAGCAGTTCTCCTCCATAGCGGGGCTCAACTCCATGAGTTCCGTCAATACCCAGGGGCAGACCTCCATCGTTTTGCAGTTCGATCTGAACCGCAACATTGACGGCGCGGGCTCCGACGTGCAGACCGCCATTTCCGCCGCGGCCGGGTATCTGCCCGCCAACCTGCCTTCTCCGCCCACATACAGTAAAGTGAACCCGGCTGACGCGCCCATTTTCTACGTGAGCGTCAGCTCCAAGACCCTGCCGCTCTACACCCTGACCGACTACGCCAAGACCTTCATCGCCCAGCGCATCTCCATGATAGCGGGCGTGGCCCAGGTATTCATTTTCGGCGACCAGACCTACGCCCCCCGCATTCAGATCAATCCCGACAAGCTGGCCGCCTACAACATCGGCATAAACACCGTCGCCGACACCTTCGCCGCCCAGAACGTGAACCTGCCCACCGGCATCCTCTACGGGCCCGTCAAGCAGTTCACCGTCAAGGCTGAAGGCATGCTCATGCAGGCCAAGGACTACCTGCGCCAGATCGTCACCTGGCGCGGCGGCCGCCCCGTGCGCTTAAGCGACGTGGGCACGGCCATAGATTCCACCGTTTACAACAAGAACATTGGCCTAAACGGCACGGAACCCGCCATCACCATCGCGGTGCGCCGCCAGCCGGGGACCAACACCATAAAAGTGGTGGACGACATCCGGGCCATGCTCCCGTCCATCAAGGCCTCGCTGCCCGGCTCCATTGACATGCAGGTGCGCTACGACCGCTCCATATCCATCAAGGATTCCGTGTCGGAAGTGAAGTTCACCATGGCCCTTTCCGTGGCCCTGGTGGTTCTGGTGGTGTTTCTCTTTTTGCGCAACATCCGGGCCACCATCATCGCGAGCCTTGCGCTTCCCTCGTCTCTTATCGGCACGCTTGCCGTCATGCACCTGGCGGGCTTTTCCCTGGACAACCTCTCACTCATGGCCCTGGTTTTGGCCGTGGGCTTCGTGGTGGACGACGCCATCGTCATGCTCGAAAACATCGTGCGCCACATGGAAATGGGAAAACCGCCGCTCCAGGCGGCGCTGGACGGCGCGCGCCAGATCGGTTTCACCATCCTCTCCATGACCGTGTCCTTGATGGTGGTCTTTACGCCGATCGCGTTCATGGCCGGGATCTTGGGGCGCATCCTGAACGAAATGGCCGTGACCATAATCATTGCCATTCTGGTCTCCGGGTTCGTCACCCTGACGCTTACCCCCATGCTCTGCAGCCAGTTCATGCGGGAACACGCCAAGATGGACGAATCGGGCAATCTTTTCAAATGGGTGGAGCGCCGCTACGAACAGAGTCTGCATTTCGTCTTGAAGCACAGATTCGCGACGCTCATGGCCAGCTTCGTGATTTTAGCGGCCACGCTGTGGCTTTTCACCAAAGTGCCCACCGGCTTCATCCCCACCACGGATTCCGGGTTTATCTACGGCTACGCCCAGGCCGAGCAGAGCGCCTCCTTTGATACGATGAAAGAACGCATCAAGCGCGTGAACAGCATCATCGTGCAAAATCCGAACGTGAACAGCGTGGTGGGCGTGGTTGGTGTGGGCGGTCCCAATACGTCCATGAACAACGCGGGCTTCTTCACGCTCTTAAAGCCCCTAGCCGAGCGCCCCAGCAAGGACTCCATTGACAAGGTGATCGGGGATTTCCGGCAGAAGCTCTCCGGCATAAACGACCTGCGCCTTTTCATGTTCGCCCCCCCGGCCATCCAGATCGGCGGGCGCTCCGCGCGCGCCCTCTACCAGTTTACGCTGCTTTCTCCCGATGTGAGCAAGCTCTACCAGGCGGCCGCGCACTTCGAGACCGTCATGCGCAAGATGCCGGGGCTTCGCGACGTCAACTCCGACATGCAGCTGGACGGCCCGCAAATGGTGATGACCATTGACCGCGACATGGCCGACAGCGTCGGCGTATCGGCCCAGGCCATCCAGACCGCCCTGTGGAGCGCATACGGCGCGCGCCAGATCTCCAATATCTTCGCCACCACCGACACCTACAGGGTGATCGTGGAAGTGGAGCCCCAGTACCAGACCGACCCGGACCTGCTCTCCAAGATCTACGTGCAGCCGGACTTGAACAACAACGACGACAAAAACAAAAGCAAGCTGGTTCCGCTGTCGTCTCTGGTGAAGATGCAGGAGGGGCTCGGCCCCATAACCGTGAACCACACCGGCCAGCTGACTTCGGTGACCATCGCCTTCAACGTGGCTCCGGGCTATGCCCTGAGCCAGGCGCAAGACGCCATTGCGGCGGCCGCGGACAAGGATATTCCCCCGGACATCACCCGCCGCTTCGAGGGCCAGTCCGCGGCCTTCCAGGAGTCGGCGGCCAGCGTGCCGTTTCTGCTCATGATCGCCATCGTGATCATCTATATTATTCTTGGCATACTCTACGAGAGCTTCGTCCATCCCCTGACCATCATTTCCGGGCTGCCCTCGGCCGCTTTGGGCGGTCTTCTCACGCTGCTTCTCTTTGGGCGCGAGCTTGATCTCTACGGGTTTGTGGGCATCATCATGCTTATCGGCATCGTGAAAAAGAACGCCATCATGGTCATTGACTTCGCCGTGGAAGGCGAAAAGCACGGCAAATCCGCGTACGAGGCCGTGTTCGAGGGATGCGTCACGCGCTTTAGGCCCATTCTCATGACCACGGTGGCCGCAATCGCGGGCATCATGCCCATCGCCCTGGCCTACGGGGCCAGCGGCCGCGCCCGCCAGCCTTTGGGGCTGGTGGTGGCCGGGGGCCTTGCCATCTCCCAGGTGGTGACCCTCTATCTGACGCCTGTCTTTTATACCTACCTCGACGAGTTGCAGCACTGGATGAAGCAACGCTACGACAAAAGCGGAAAGGGCGGCGACGCCGCTCCATCCTAGCCGTGAACGGCGCCGATCCCGCCCGGCAACCGGCGCGCCCCAAGCGCAGCCTGGGGCAGAACTTTCTCACTGATCCCAATATCGCCCGCAAGATCGTGGCGGCTCTTTCCATAGAGCCCGGCGACCTGGTGGTGGAGATCGGGCCGGGCCGGGGCGCGCTCACGGAGTTTCTTCTGGAGTCCGGGGCGCGCCGGGTGATCGGCCTGGAAAAGGACATCGCCCTGGCCCAATCGCTTGCCCGCAGGTGGTCCGATCTTTCCCTGGTCAATGCGGACGCCCTGCATTTCCCCTGGGAGAGGCTTTGCCGCCTGAAAAACGTCCGGGTGATCGGGAATCTGCCGTACAATGTGGCGTCGCCCATCTTGTGGGATCTGGCGCGCTTGGCCTTGTCGTTCACGCGGGCGGTGTTCATGGTGCAGCGCGAGGTGGCCGGGCGCATAGCGGCCAAGCCCGGGACCAGGGAATATGGGGGATTGAGCGTGTGGCTGCAAAGCTTTGCGGTTGTCGAAAAGCTTTTTGTGGTCGGCCCCTCGGTGTTTCGCCCCGCGCCAAAGGTGGATTCCGCCGTGGTGGCGTTCACCCCGAAGCCGGACGCCTTGCGTCCCAGGGACCAGGAGGGGCTGGCGAAGTTTGTCCGGCGTCTTTTCAGCATGCGCCGCAAGCAGCTCGGGCGCATTTTGGGAAGAGAGATTTCGGCGGGGGCGAAAAATTATCTGGAAAGCCAGGGGCTCGGTTTGTCTTCCAGACCGGAGGAACTCTCGCCGCAGCAGATATATATCCTATTAAAATATTTAACAAATAAATCTTGAGGCGGGATGTTCGCGGGCGTGAACGATAAAAGTCTTTACGACGCGATATTTCAGGCATTCCCACTGGACAAAAGTTTTTGATTGCTTTACTGGTGTGCCGTCTTCAGTCGAAAGGAACTTTGAAATTGGGCTGTTGTAGGTTTTAGCGGCTTCAAACCAAACCACATTGGAAGCCTGATACGTTAAAAGCGTATCGTAACTGAACCGAGGAGGAGAGGACCGATGACGAAGGCTGACCTGGTAGTTAAAATTGCGGACAAGGCCGGTATCACCAAAGCTAACGCCGAACGCGCTCTGAACGCCTTCCTGAAGGCCGTTGAGGGGACCTTGGTTTCCTCTGGCAAGCTCACCCTGACGGGCTTCGGCACGTTCGTGGTGGAAAAGCGCAAGGCGCGCACGGGCCGCAACCCCCGCACCGGCGCCGTGATCAAGATCCCGGCCTCGAAGGTGGTCAAGTTCCGTCCGGGCAAGCAGCTTAAGGATTCCGTGAAGAAGTAATTGCCCTATCGGATCGAATGTTTTGAAGACCGCCCGGCCTCGCCGCCGGGCGGTCTTTCTTTTTAACGTCAAAAAAAGCTTGAACCCGGGGCGTTTGGGGTCTATACTCTCTTTTCGCATAAATTTTCGGGCGTCCGGCATTGGATGCCGGACTTAATGAAGAGGGGGTGATCTCTTTGCCCGGTGTTTACTTAGAAGAAACCGACAATTTCGATATCTCGCTGCGCCGCTTTAAAAAGCAGGTGGAGAAGGCGGGCGTGCTCTCCGAGCTGAAAAAACGTCAGCACTACGAGAAGCCGAGCGTCATGCGCAAAAAGAAAAAGGCCGCCGCCCGCAAGCGTCTGCTGAAGAAAATGCGCAAGATCAATCAAATGTAATGACTCTCCAAGAACGCGTCGAAAAAGACTTCCTGCGCGCCTATAAGGCCCACGAAGAGATTCAGGTGGCCGTCTTGAGGATGCTCAAGACGGCCTTCAAGAATCGCCAGGTGGAGCTTATGCGCCCGCCAACCGACGAGGAGGCGCTGGAAGTCATCGGCCGCCAGGTCAAGCAGCGTCTGGAATCCGTCACGCAGTTCCGCCAGGCGGGCCGCCTCGAAATGGCACAGCGCGAAGAGGCCGAAATGGCCTTCCTCAAAACCTATCTCCCCACGCAGCTCACCCCGGAGGAAACCTCGGCCGCCGTGGATGCGGCCATCGCCGAAACCGGCGCCGCCGGCGCCAGGGAAATCGGCAAGGTGATGCAGGCCGTCATGGCCCGCCATAAGGGGCGCATTGACGGCAAGCTCGTCAATGAGTTGGTCCGGCAAAAACTCGGCTAGCGCAGGGGGCGCTGCCCCCTGCACCCTCGGCAGGGGGATGATCCCCCTGCACCCCGCAATGAGCTTCGCGGTGTTCACCCGCAACGCGGGTGAGCGCCGCGAAGCCTATTGAGGGGGTCTGGGGGGAATCATTCCCCCTGCGGGGTCCAGGGGCGGAGCCCCTGGCAAAAGGCTACCCATGGAACAACGCGCGCTTTCGCAGTTGGAGTTTCCCAAAATCTTGGAGCGCCTGTCGCGGCTGGCGGTGAGCGAGCCGGGCGCCAGGGCGTGTCTTGCCTTTGCGCCGCTTCCGACTCTCGCGGAGCTCTCAAGGGCGCAGGAGCTGCTGCGCCAGGCGTTTACGTGCGCATCGGAGACGGGGCTTAAGGTCCAGGCGTTTGTGCCGCTTGAGGGCGTGTTTGCCGCGCTCGAAGCGCCGCACCGGGTGCTGGACGCGGACGATTTGTGGGCGGCCGGCGAGGCGCTTTTGGCAACGGGCGCGATCCGTGAGCATTTCGAGGACGAGAACCCCCGGTGGCCGCTTTTGGGCCGGACCGCGCGGGAGACGCCCTGGCCCGTGCGGCTTTTTGCGGCGCTCAAGCGTTGCCTGGCCAAAGACGGGGGCTTGCGCGACGAATCGAGCCCGGAGCTTTTTTCCGCGCGCCAGGAAATCCGGCGCATCCATCAACGCTGCGCCACGCAGGTCAAGGACTTCGTCTCCAAAGAGGGGCTTGGTCCATATGTGCAAGACGAGTACATGACCATCTCTTCGGACCGCTATGTTCTGCCGCTCAAAACCAATTTCAAGGGGCGCGTCCAGGGCATCGTGCACGATTATTCCCAGACCGGCGAGACCTGCTATGTGGAGCCCATGTTCCTGGTCGAGGTGAACAACGGACTGCAGGAACTGAAGCGCGAGGAACGGGACGAGGAGCGCAAGGTCCTGGAGTATCTGACGGGTCTGGCCAGGGACGAACTGGCCGAGCTGCGGGCGTCGTATGGGCTTGCTGTGGACATGGACGCGCTTCTGGCCAAGGCGGCGCTTTGGGGGCTCATGGGGGGACAGGTCCCGGAGGTCGGCGGCGAGGGATCGGTCGCGCTTTTCGCGGCCAGACATCCTTTGCTGGCCGTGGCGGAGCCGGGGCTGGCCCGGCCCGTGGACATAGTGCTGAAACCCGATCAGCGGGCGCTCATCATCAGCGGGGCCAACGCGGCGGGCAAGACAGTCTGTTTGAAGACCCTGGGGCTTACAGCGGTCATGGCCCTGGCCGGGCTGCCGGTGGCCGTGGGCGAGGGAAGCCGCATTCCGTTCTGGCGGGACGTGCAGGTGTTCATGGGCGATGAGCAGAGCATTGAGGACCATGTTTCCACGTTTACCGCGCAGATAAGCCATTTGAGCCGGGTTTGGGATGGATTGGGGCCGGGGAGCCTGGTGCTCTTGGACGAGTTCGGGGCGGGCACGGACCCGGCCCAGGGGGCGGCTCTGGCCCAGGCGGTGGTGGACAAACTCCTGGAAAAGGGCGTTTCCATAGCCGCGGCCACGCATTTCCCGGCCCTGAAAGCCTATGGGCTGACCAATCCCGGAGCGCGTTCGGCCTCCATGCTTTTTGATCCGAAGACGAAAAAGCCCCTGTTTGTCTTGGCCTACGATCAGGTGGGGGCGTCCGTGGCCCTGGACGTGGCCAAAGAGTGCGGGCTGGCCGCGGATGTGCTGGAACAGGCCCGGAAGTATCTGCTCCTGGGCGCGGAGGATTCGGCCGCGCTCTTTGAGCGGCTAAACGATCTCGCGGCCGCGCGGGAAAACGAGGTGCGCGGCCTGAATGCGGAAAAGGCCAAGATCGAGGACCGCCGCCGCAAGCTGGCAGAAACGTTTGAGAAAGACCGTCGCAAGCTTTTGGAGGACATGGCCGCCAAGGCCAGGACCATTCTGCGCGAGGCCGAGCGGGAGAAGATCGGACGCAAACAGGCGCTGAAGGAACTGGGAGAGGCGCGCAAGGCCGTGGAAAAGCTGGCCCTGACGCAAGAGGGCTCCGGGGCGGAAAATCCGGATAAGAAGGCCGCCTGGAATTGGGAAGACGCGGCGGTGGGGTCGCGGGTGCGCCTCGCGGGCTGGGACAGGGCCGGGGAGGTGCGGGAGAAGGACGAGAAGCGCCGGACGCTCAAGGTGGACATGGGCGGGGTGAGTCTGTGGGCCGATTTTCAGGATGTGACACCGGTGTATTCCGCAGTGCCGGACGCATTTGCCGGGCCTAGCGTGAAAGCGCAGCGTGAGAATGCTTCACCCGCCGGCCCAGGCATGACCCTGGACATCCGCGGCATGCGCGCCGACGAGGCGCTTGGCGAACTGGCGGCCTTTTTGGACAGGGCCCTTTTGCGGGGCGCGGGGGAGCTTCAGATCATCCACGGGCGCGGCACAGGGGCGCTCAGGCGCGAGGCGCATGTTTTTTTGAAGGATTCGCCCGTGGTCGCTTCGTTCCAGGCGGCCACCGAGGAGCATGGGGGCGACGGCGTGACCCTGGTGGAACTGAAATGAGGGGCGCGGGGGTTGCCCTTGGCGGAAACGGCCTTACCATTGAAAAAAGCTTTGGATGGCGCGCAGCATGAAGAGCGATCCCGGGGCCATACAGACCTTAAAGTCCAGGCTGAACATCGCCGATGTGGTCAGGCGCTATCTGGCGCTGAAACCCGCCGGCGGCTCGCGGTTCATGGGGCTGTGCCCGTTTCATGGCGAGAAAACCGCATCGTTTAGCGTGAATCCCGAAAAGGGGGTTTTTTACTGTTTCGGGTGTCAGGCGTCCGGGGATGTGATTGATTTTTACTGCCGCATAAACGGCCTGGGCTTCCGGGAGGGCCTGGAACAGCTCGCCCGCGAGGCGGGCATCGCTCTGGCCGAGTTCAAGGCCGATCCGGCGGAGGAAAAGCGCCTCAAGCTCCGCCAGGCGGCAAACGACATGAACGCCCTGGCCAGGGATTTTTTCCGCGAGACTCTGCGCGGACCGGCGGGAATTGGCGCGCGCGAGTATCTGGAACGCCGGGGCGTGAGCCAAGAGATGGCGGAGCGGTTCCAGTTGGGGTATTCCCCGGCGGATTTTCACGGCCTGGAAAACGCGCTGAAACGCAAAGGCTTTAAGGGGGAGGACGCGGCCGCAGCCGGGCTTCTGGTCCGGGGCGACGACGGCCGCCAGTGGGACCGCTTCCGGGACAGGCTCATGTTTCCCATCCATGAGATCTCGGGCAAGGTGGTGGCGTTCGGCGGCCGGGTGATGGGGCCGGGCGAACCCAAGTATCTGAACAGTTCGGATTCGGCGGTTTATAAAAAAGGGGACCATCTCTACGGACTAAGCCAGGCCAGGGTTCATTTTTCCAAGGCGGGCCGCGCGCTTTTGACCGAGGGCTATCTGGACGTGATCGCGCTCCACCAGCACGGCTTTCCGGAGGCCGTCGGGGCGCTTGGCACGGCGCTCACGCAAAAGCAGGCCCAGCGGCTGACCGGTCTCACCCGCCGGGTCGCGCTGGTTTTTGACGGCGACCAGGCCGGAGAAAAAGCGGCGCTGCGCGGCGCCCAGATGCTTTTGTCCCAGGGGGCGGACTGCTCGGTGGTGCTTCTGCCGCAGGGAGAGGACGCGGACAGCGTGCTGAAATCCGGCGGGGCCGAGGCGTTTCAGGCGTGTCTGGATAAGGCCTCGGAGGGATTGGCCTTTTGCCTGGCCACGGTGCGCCGGACAAAGGCCGCCAAGGATCTGGCGGACTGGGCCCTGGATTTTTTGGATGAGCTGGCCTCGGATGCCGTCCGGGCGGCGATGCTGACGCGGTTGAGCCACGGGCTTGGGCTTGGCGAGCACGAATTGCGCCAGATGGCCGTCCGCCGCGCCAGGGAACGCCGGGGCGGGGCCGGTAAAGCGGAAGCGTCGGCGGCCGGGCCGCAAAGGACGCCCGTGCCGAGCGCGCTGGCCAAAAAGGACGCGCAAGTGTTGGAATTGGCCATCCGTTTTCCCGAGTACATCCCGAAGCTCGGCCGGGCCGGGGTTTTGGGCGCGCTCTCCACGGACCGGGCCAGGGTCTTTTGGCGTCTTTTGGAGCAGTATGGGAAGGAGGCGCTGATCTATCTGGACGAGCGGCAAAAAAGCTTCTGGGGGCGCGCCGTCATGCTCGATCCGGGGGACGGACGCGACGCGGCGGCCGAGGCCGAGGCCAGGTGGCGCCATGTCGCTGAACATATTATCGAGCCCGCGCGCGTCAACCGGCGCGGGGAGGAATTGACCGAAGCGATCCGCCAGGCCTATGAGCAGGGGGACCAGGCGGAAGTGGCCCGGCTGTCAAAGAGTTTAAGCGATCTCGTGGGGGAGAAGAGTGAATAATATTAAAGAAATACAGCAGATCAAGACGCTCATCGCCAAGGGCAAGGAAAAGAGTTTCCTCACCTTTGAGGAGGTCACCAAGGCTTTGCCCGCGGAATTGTCCGCCAATGCGGACCAGCTTGAGGAAGTCATCGCCATTTTTGACTCCATGGGCATCGCCATCGTTGATTCCGAGAAGGAGCTGCACAAGATCGAGGTCATGCCCGCCGAGGGCGAGGGCGACGCCGCCGAGGAATCCTCCCTCGAACTCACCGAAACCGAGGACGTGCTGGACTACTCCGCGCGCTCCACGGACCCGGTGCGCATGTATCTGCGCGAGATGGGCGCCGTGCCGCTCTTGGACCGCGACGGCGAGGTCACCATCGCCAAAAAGATCGAAACCGGCGAAATGGACGTCCTCTTCGCGCTGGTTGAGGTCCCCGTGGCCCTGGAGGAGCTCATCCAGGTGGGCGAGGACTTGAAGCTCGGACGCATCAAGCTGAAGGACGTGGTCAAGACCATCGAAGAGGACGACCCCTCCGAAGACGAAATGAACCAGCGGTCCCGCGTGATCCTGCTTTTGGACGAGCTTCGGGGCATCTTCAAGAAGCGCCGCAAGGTCTATACCAAGCTCGACTCCTGCGCGTGCCTGGAGCGCCGCGTGGCCGGAGTGCAGCGCGAGATCATGGCCTTCAAGGAAGAGGTGGTCAACCGGCTGCGCGACATCAAGCTCGAAAAAACGCTCATTGACCGGGTGATCGAGACCGTCGAGGACTACGTGCGCCAGATGCACAACTGCCAGCGCGACCTCTCGGCCTATATCCTCTCCACCGGCAAGACCCAGTCCGAGATACAACAGCTCTTCGAGCAACTGGAAAGCCGGGTCATAAACCACATCATCGCCGCCGAGGCCCTAAGCATGACCGTGGAGGAGGTCTTCTCCTTCAAGGAAATGATCATGGCCAAGATGGAAATCCTCCACCGG
>Ga0123354_10002636_pt1 | contig 23951 bp, 23 predicted proteins | sample TergutLab28metaG_2_FD_97872 | JGI IMG/M metagenome (GOLD analysis project Ga0123354, IMG submission 97872) | Labiotermes labralis P4 segment gut microbial communities from Petit-Saut dam, French Guiana - Lab288 P4 | ecosystem: Host-associated > Arthropoda: Insects > Digestive system > Gut ... | reverse complement strand
GGACGCTCCCGTGGACCCGCTGGATGTACAACTGTCCTTCGACGACACCGATGACGACGCGGACTCAGCCATGTCCCTCGGCAAACAGGTGCTGGCCTTACGAGCCTGGGCCGAACAACAGCGTAAAGATGGCCTGACCGGCGATCGCGACGACGCCCCGACTCATTCTCCGCGGGCCTGGTCGCAGATATCCATCCCCGGCAACGAATGTGTCGGTCCAACCTGTCCCTACGCCCCGGAATGCTTCGTCCAGGCCGTCCGCGCCCAAGCCGCCACCTCCCAACTGGTCGTCACAAATCATGCCTTGGTGGCCATCGAAGCCACCCACGGCTGGGCCGGACTCGACCCGGATGTCCTCGTCCTCGACGAAGCCCACGGCCTGGCCGACCGGGTCACAGCCTCCCAGACCGACGAGTTGAGCCCCCGCCTGGTCGACCGGGCAGTCCGCATGGCCGCCGGACTCCTCACCGACGACAGTACGAACGAACTGCGCACCGCCGCAGAAGACTTCGCCGACTGGCTGGACTCCAAACCACCCGGACGGATCCGGGCCTTAGAAGACCTGGACGCCGTGGCCGGACTCAGGACGGCAATGCGCCACGGGTTGTCCGCCATCGGCCGGGATACCTCCGATCCCCGCAAGGAACAAGTCGCCAACGCTATCAAACAGATCTTCGACGTCACCGACCGTGTGGCCGGAACCAACGAGGCGGATGTCCGGTGGGTCTCCGACCGCGCGCAATTCGGCAAACAGATCGTCGTCGCCCCCCTGCGCGTGGACCAGGCGATCCGCGCCAGTGTTCTCAGCCACCAAACGTCGATCCTCACCTCCGCCACGCTGACCCTTGGCGACTCTTTCGGTCCCATCGCGGCCACAGTGGGATTGACAGGAGACATCGACCCCGAGGACACCAACTCGCAAGGCACTTACTCGCCAGGTGGCCACCCTGGAAACACCGACCCGAGCGACGCGGACTCGGAAACAACTACCTCCCGCGATGCCGACGCGGAAACCACCGTCTCCCGCGACTCCGACTCCGATAGTACTCACACCCGTGATACCGACCTGGACGGCGCCAACCCACAGGACTCTGACCAGGGGGGCAAGGGTACCGGAGGCACCCTGTCACGGGGCGCGAACTCGGGTAACACTAATTCGCAAGGCACAGATCTGGACTACACCGCCACCGATGTCGGCTCGCCCTTCGACTACCGTTCACAAGGAATCTGCTATGTCGCGTCACACCTGCCTCCACCAGGCCGCGACGGGACCAGCGACGAGACATTGCAGGAGATCGCCGACCTGGTCGAGGCAGCCGACGGCCACACCCTCGGCCTGTTCTCCTCTCTGCGGGCCGCCCAACGGGCTGCCGAGCATGTTCGAACCGTCAGTGACAAGGAGGTTCTCCTCCAATCGGAGGGCCATCTGCCTGAGCTGATCGCTCAGTTCATCGCCGAGCCCGGCACGTCCCTGTTCGGCACCTTGTCCTTGTGGCAGGGAGTCGACGCCCCAGGCGCCACCTGTTCTCTGGTGATCGTCGACCGCATCCCCTTTCCCCGTCCCGACGAACCCCTGATCCAAGCCCGCCAAGAGGATGTCAGCCGGCGTGGCGGCAATGGATTCATGGAAGTCGCCGCCGCCCATGCCGGCCTGATGCTGGCTCAGGGCACCGGCAGACTGATCCGGCGGACCACCGACCAGGGAGTGGTGGCCATCCTCGATTCCCGCTTGCTGAAGGCGAGGTACGGCCCCTTCCTGGTCGCCTCCATGCCACCCTGGTGGATGACGACCGATCGCGCTGTCGTCCTCCAAGCGCTCAGACGGTTGAATCCGGTGGATTCACCGCGGGACGCATCTGGGGTCAGTGATGAGGACAGTCCGGATGACGGGGCCACGGTCGATAGGTGACCCGCCCGTCGATCGCAGACAATTCCACCGAGGTCCACGCCGATTCCGGCATCAGTCCTTGTGCAAAAGCCATGATGTGGGCGACAGCAGTGGCGGTGGCCCACGCGCTCAGTACGGGACTGGGGCTGACCGGGATCCGGGACAACTGAAAAACCTGAATCGGCCATGACGGATCCAACGTCCGTCGCTCCAGGTCGCAACAGGTGACACAGCTTGTCACACCCGGGATGACGAAAGGCCCGACACTGGCCGAATACTCCGAAGCTCGTACGATCAGGTGAGGGATGCGCCGATTGGTCAAGTTGGCGATCATGACACGATCCGCATCCACTGTCTCGCTGGCCACCACGTGCAAGACAGGGCCCGAATCGTCATCCTCCAGGCCTGAACCAGGGATATCGGCCAAGAGAGCGGAAATCTGGTCAGCCAAAATTCCCGTACCCTCGACGACAGTCTTGACTGGCCCAGATTGCGGGGGACCGTCCGCGAGGAGCCGGGACGAACCAAGTTCGGCCAACAGCCACTCCACCCACGCTCTGTCACACACGTCCGCCATCTCATCGACTGAGTGACACCCGTCCATCAGTCCGATCAGGGTGGCCAGTTCTGGACAAACGCTGTGGAGCGCAACGGTACTACCGCCCGCGCCGATGACAAGATCGCTCGACGTCCGCCAGACAGCGATACGGGGGAGAAGAAGCCGGGGAAACCGCACGTCTCACCATCGTGCCCCTTCTCAAGCTACTCACTCACGCTATGCACACCAGGCCAGCACTGCGACAACACTTTCGGAGTTTGGCCAACACATGGGGCACTGCCCTGCATGTGGGGCATAGGTGAAACACATGATGGTGGCGAGCCCACCGCCCGCCACCATCATGTGTCTATGGTTCTTATGCCTTGCCAAGGATCCGGTTGAGGTTGGTACCACACACAGGGCACTTTCCCTTGGCCATGCGGGTTCCCTTCTCGTTGACGACAATGTCACCACTTGCGGTCCGCTTGTCCTTGCACTTGACGCAATAGAATTCGCCCTCATATTTGTCTGACACAATATCCTCCTTGTTTGTAAGAACGTTCAGTCCTCATTATCACATCACCACCGTAGCGCACCTCAGAGACAAACTCGACACGGTTTGAATCGGTGGATTCGTTGGTGACTGGACGACAAGCGGTTTAGGCTTCACCCTCACCACCGGACAAGAAGCGCCTCAACTCGTCGTCCCAGGGGTCCTCCTGGCTGGTCGGGCGGGCGAGGAACCCTTCGGGATCCGCGACATCTTGAGGTTGAGGCATGGAGTCGGGGTATTTCCATAAGGCGTCGCGGCCGTCGATGCCCCGGGCCTCACGCACTGCCGCCCAGAACACGCTGGCTTCCCGGATGACGCGCGGTGTGGCGCTCAGGCCGATCAGCGGCGTCACCATGGTCTGGGCGGGACGACTGGTCGCCCGGTGACGTCTCAGGCTCTCAGACACCGCTTCCCAACCCGGCAGGCGCTGACTGGCCACACTGGCCGTAACATCGTCGACCCACCCCTCAACCAGGGCGAGCAGGGTCGACAGCCGTTCGAGGATCTCGCGTTGTTCGTCTGACTGGTCGGGCATGAACAAGATGGTGGAAAAGTCCGTCTGGAAAGCGGCCATGGACTCCGCCGACAGATGATCGGGCAGGGCGTCTTCCATGGCAGTGGCGATTGCGTCGGGGTCCACACGAATCTCCCGCGCGAAGTGCTGGACCAAGGCGATGATCTGTGGCGCGATCCAGCCAACTTCAAGGAACAGCCGCTGTCGTGCCACCTCCCGCAACGAGCAGTACAGCAGCAACTCTTCTTCATCGAGTTCTGCCTGCTGCTGGATGGCGGCCAGGTTCGTCGGGAGGATGCCGACCGATGCGGTCGGGAAGAGCGGCAGCCCGAGGTCGGTGCCGGTCATGGTGGTCGTCGCCGCCTGTCCGAGCCCCTCGCCGACATGGGCTCCGAACATCGCGCTGATGGCCCGCGACAGGATCGGATGCATGATCGACTGCAAACCGACCATCTCACCGTCGGCCTCGCCCTCGGTCTGGTCTGCCAGCCGGTGCTGGGCGGCCTGGCTGATGGCTGAAGCCAGGGTACCGATGACAGGTTCGATCATCGACTTCCAGGCTGGCAGGCTGGCCTCGATCCACTCCGCCCGGCTCCACACAACCGCAGTCATGGGACTGGGGGGCAAGACAGTGGCCTCTGACAACCACAATTCAGCCAGGTGGACAGCATCGGTGACCTGCCGGGAAACCCGGGAGTTCGCGGACGGGTCAGGCCCCAGCGATGCCACGAGTTGGCGTGCCATCTGCCGTACTGTCTCCCAGACCACCGTCTCGTCGGACATCCCGTCCGAAGGCATCAGGCGCTGCATCATCATGCGAAACAGGTCCGTCCGCGCCTCGGCGTCGTTGACATCCATGTCTTCTGGCAGCCCGAGGTCTCGTAAGAGCCTTCTCAAGGCCTCCATGGGATCCTCGCCGCCGTGTGACAAATCGAATGCGTCCATGGGCATATTCTCTCGCATTCGGCGCCGTGGCGATAACATCTACGCCGAATTGTCCAGGCAAGACACTCCCGGAATTGGGTTTCCCCTGGCACATGATGAACCATCCTGTGCCGTCCAAGATAGAGTGGTGACGTGCCTGGAGGGTCGGTGAAGAGTAGGTGAAGAGAGTTTGGACGCTGGTGAGTTCCGCCGCGCTCGTGATCGTCATGACTGTGGTGGTCACTGTCGCGCCGACGAATTTTGTCGCCTGGGCTCCCGGGAATGCCGTCGCTCTGCTGGGGCCCGCGGGCGCTCAGCCCGTCTTCCAGATCGCCGGTCGTGACCCGTCCGGACTGGCCGGACAGATTTTGGCGACGTCCATGACCCAGACAGGACAGACCTCGTCGCTGACCCTGCCATCGTTGGTGATCAACTACTTCTTGGCGAACCGCAATGTCCTGCCTCGCGACACGGTCTATCCATCCGGCCAGTCTGCCAGTGAGGCGGCAGACACCCGGCGCCAGGACATCCAGACCTCGCGGGATCAGGCCCTGGCCGCCGGAGTCAAACAGGCCGGCATCACTGTTGTCGAACGGCCGAGCGTCACAGCAGTACGCCAGAACGGACCGGCGTACCAACTGCTCCTCCCCGGTGACTTCATCTTGGCCATCGACGGTACCACCATGACCACCACCAATGACGTCCGTCAGTACATACGCAACAAACAAGTCGGTGACCAGGTCGTCGTCACCGTGCTACGGGGCAACACCACCTTGCAGATCACCATCCCCAAACTGGCCGGATCCTCCACCGATGGCACTGTGCCCACCATGGGAACCACCGGGGGGACGGGGTACTCCTACCCGGTGGCCATCCAGTTCGGCCAAGCTGTCGACCAGGGCGACACCGCCCAGGGGTTGGCCCTCGCCCTGTCCACCTATGTCATCTTGACCGACGACGCCGACATTTCCGGCCTGACCCTGGCAGCCGTGGGGAATATCTCGGCGGCAGGCGATGTCAGTGCCGTGTCGGGGATCAACGAACACGCCATCTCCGCCTGGCAGGGGCATGCGTCAATCCTGTTCATCCCCCAGGACAACTGTTCGGAGATTTCCGATCAGATGGTGGGGATGACGATCGTGCCTGTCACCACCTTGTCAGACGCGGTGTCAGCCCTTCACAACCACGTCGCCAACGGTACGCCCTGGCCACATTGCTGATCCGCCGACACACCCGACCCGGGGCGCTGATCTCCCCTTTCCGCGGCGCGTACGATAGACTAGTTCGCCACATCACTTCCCAGGAGGCTTCGTGGCAAAGGCGCACCAACAGTCCCCCTTGCGGGCTCGCACTGTTATCCCAACCATCCTAATCATCGTCGTTTTGGTCTACGCCTATACCGTCTTCGCGACGGTGTGGACGAATCACCTCTGGTTCCGCTCTGTTGGATTCCACCAGGTGTTCACGACCTTGCTGGGAACCCAGGTACTTTTATTCATCGTTGCTGCTCTCGTCATGGGTGCTGCTGTGTGGGTGAACATGTGGCTGTGCATGCGCACCAAACCGGCGGGTGGAACCCGTACCACTCCACAGATCTCGTTCCACGACCTGTCGGGCTGGGCGCGCAAAGCTGTTTTGTTCGTGCCCGCCATCGTCTTCGCGCTGATGGCCGGAGTGTCCTCTCTCAGCAGTGTGAACACCTATCTGGCGTGGGTCAACCAGGTTCCCTTCGGGCAGACCGACGCCCGGTTCAACCTCGACATCTCGTTCTACATCTTCGACTACCCCTGGTATCGCATCGTCACCAACTACTTCCTCACGGTGACGGTCATCTGCGCGATCATCGCCCTGGTCGGCCACTTCCTCAATGGCAGTTTCTTGGCCGAATCCAATGGCAAGCGGATCACCTCGCGCGGCGCCCACCTGCACATCGGTATCCTGCTGGGCCTGATCACCGTCGGATACGGCGTGACCAAACTCCTGGACCGTTACGGCGTCCTCGTCACTCCCGGCGGGCTGCTCGACGGCTTGAAGTACACCGGCGACCATGCCCAACTGACCGCCAATCTGGTGCTGGCGATCATCGCCTTCCTCACCGCCATCCTCTTCTTCGCCACCGCCGCCGGGCGGGGATGGCGCCTGCCCCTGGTCTCCGTGGCCCTGGTCGTGGTCTCCTCGCTGGCGATCGGCGGCGCCTATCCGGCCTGGATCCAGTCCTTCACGGTCAACCCGACCGAACCGGACAAGGAGCGGCCGTACATGATGATGAACATCGCCGCGACACGCCAGGCCTATGGCATCGAAAATGTCCAGATGGACGACTATTCCGCGGTGACGACCACGACGGCCGGACAGTTGAAGTCCGATGCCGAGGCCCTTCCCGGCGTCCGTCTGATTGACCCCGAGATGGTCCAGAACACCTTCGAGCAACTCCAGCAGGTACGTGGCTACTACAGCTTCTCCCCGGTGCTGGATGTCGACCGGTACGTCATCGACGACAAGGAGACCGACGTCGTCCTGGCGGCCCGTGAGATGGACCACTCCGGGCTCGATCCCGCCGTCCAGAACTGGAACAACCTTCACACCGTCTACACCCATGGGTACGGCCTCGTGGCAGCCTACGGCAACCGTCGTCAAGCCGACGGCGAACCCGACTGGCTGGCCCGCGACATCCCGACTGTGGGCCCGCTGACGGCCGACGAGCCCCGGATTTACTACGGAGAAATGGCCGATGACTACGCCATCGTCGGCCGCGAGGACGGGCAGACGCCGATCGAGTACGACACTCCGGGCGGCGGCGCCCAGACCGGGGAGCAGTACAACACCTACACCGGCACCGGCGGTGTCCCGATCGGTTCCCTGGGCAACCGGTTGCTGTACGCCACGCGCTTCGCATCGGTCAATCTCCTGCTTTCCGACCGGGTGAATTCACAGTCGAAAATCCTGTACGACCGTACTCCTCTGGACCGCGTCCACCTCGTCGCCCCCTGGCTGACCACCGATTCGGACATCTACCCGGCCATCGTGGACGGGCGGATCGTGTGGATTGTGGATGCCTACACAACAAGCATGTACTATCCCAATTCCCAGCGGGTCACCTATGAAGACGCGATCTCCGACCTGCTGACCAATCCCAATTCCCAGTACGTCCCCAAGTCTCAGATCAACTACATCCGCAACTCGGTCAAGGCTGTCGTCGACGCCTACGACGGAACTGTGACACTGTATGCCTGGGACGAGTCGGACCCCATCTTGCAGACCTGGATGAAGGTCTTCCCGGGAACCGTCCAGCCCAAGTCGGCCATCTCGGATGCCCTGATGTCCCATCTGCGCTATCCGGAAGACCTGTTCAAGATCCAGCGCCAGGTTCTGGCCCGCTATCACATGACCAACCCTGAGTCGTGGTACAGCCAGTCCGACCTGTGGAAGATCCCGGCGTACCCGGTCAAGGAACGCAACACCGGCGCCAAAGAACCGACGTACTTCTTGTCCATCAAGTGGCCCGACGCCCAGCTCAACGGTGTGACTGTCCCGGGCGATCCCGGTCCGCTGTTCAGCCAGACCACCGTCTACACGCCCAACAACCGTGAGAACCTGGCCGCGTACATGTCTGTCGTAGCCGAGGCGAGTTCGCCCGAGTACGGCCAGATCCGGATCTTGCGAATGTCTGACACCCAGCAGATCGACGGGCCCAGCCAGGCGTACAACAACATGATGGCCGACACCCAGGTGTCGAGCCTGCTGCTGCCGTACTCTTCGGACAGTTCTTCGGCGACAGCCCAGAAGGGCAACCTGCTGACGATCCCGCTGGGCGGGGGCTTGCTCTACGTCGAGCCGATCTACACCAAGCAGGTCAACACCGACGCGGCCTTCCCGATCTTGAGGTTTGTCGTTGTGCGTTTCGGCACCCAGGTCGGCGTCGCCACCACCCTCCAAGGAGCCCTCGACCAGGTCTTCTCCGGGGACGCTGGCGCCACGACCGGTGAAACCGATTCCACCGACACCTCCACCGCACCTCCGGATGAGTCAGGCCAGACGCAGCAACAGATCGTCGAAGCGGCCTTGGCCGACGCCCAGTCCCAGTTCCAGGCCGCCCAGCAGGCTCTCCAGAACGGTGATCTGGCGGGCTATCAGGCAGCCAATCAGGCGGCACAAGCAGCCGTGCAGAAGGCCGTCACAGCGATGGGACAGTGAAGTCAGCCCTTCAGCCCGACTTCAGCCCGGTTCGAATCCCGGATCGGTCAGATCGGCGGTGTCCGCGACGGCGACGATGCTGACCGTGCCCGGGTCCACCAGCGATCGGTAGGCGTCCATGGCGCTCCCCGGTGTCACCTTGTTCAGCGCGGCCAGGGCCGTTGTGACATGGTCCAGGTCGAGGTGGGCTGCCGCCAAGGTGGCGGCCTGTGCGGTGATGGCTTCGGCGGTGTCGAAGGACAGCGGAGCCGACTGGGTCAGGAAGCTGATGGCCTGGCTCACTTCATCGTCGCTGAAAGGCGTGTCAGCTTTCAGAATCTGAAGTGTTTCCCCGATCAGGCCGGCGGTGGCGTCAGTACGGGTGGAGGTGGCGACGTCGATCAGCCCTGAATCGCGGAAGGGGCGCGCGTTCATCGACACAGCGTAGGTGTAGCCCCGCTCCTCGCGCAGGATGCGGTTCAGCCGAGAGTTGAACATGCCTCCCATGACAGTCACGGCGACCTGTAGGTCGTGCCAGCGCGGGTCCTTGCGGTCAATGCCGTACCAGCCGACGCGGATGTCCGTCTGGACCGCGCCGTCACGGTGGATCAACTGGCGGCGTGGCTGCCCGGAGCTGACGGGTTCGGGACACACCATCGTTCCGGTCGTGTTCCAGGCGCCGAAGGCCCGTTCCACACTGCCCATCACGTCGATCCCGCTCAGGTCACCGGCAATGATCAATGTCGCCCCTCGGGGCCGGTAGTGGGCAGCGTGGAAGCCGGTCACATCTTCTGGTGTCAGCCCCGAAACCTGGTCGGTGTCGCCACCGATGGGGCGGGCGATCCTCAGATGAGAGGCCAGGAGGGTCTTCCGCAAGGCTGTGGAGGCGATGAAGGCTCCGCGGGACTCCTGCTGTTCGATCTCGGCGAGGCGATTGGAGGTGATTCGCGCGATGTCCTGGGGGTCGAATCCTGGGGTTGTCACCACTTCGGCGAAGAGGACCAGGGCCTCCTCCAGGCTGTCATAGGGCACGTCGAGCAGGCACTGGGTGGTGGACTGCCCGACCAGTCCGCTGAATTGGGCGCCCACACCTTCCAAGGCGGTGGCGAACCGGGTCCCCGGATGTGCCAGGGTGCCTTCGTCCAAGGTCCGTACGGCGATGGTCCCCACTCCCTCTTTCCCCGCCGGTTCGGCGTTGAGCGGCACCTCCAGGACCAGGTCGCAGGAGAGGATCAGCTGGCCGGGCAGGTCGTACGCCCACACCGTCAGCCCGGTGTCCAAGGTGGTCACCGCCGGTGTCGGGAAGCTCCATCCCGCCGCGGGGAGAACACTGGGGCGGGCAATCATTGTGGCCTCCGGTAGGTCAGGACGCACCGGTTCTGCGGTCGCAACCAGGTCGAGAAGGCCTCATGGACGTTGTCGGCGGTCAGCGCGTGGACGGTGTCGAGGTGGCGGTTGATCTCCTGGGGGTCGTCGAACAAGGACCATGCCGCGCTGATGTGGTCCGCCCGGTTCTCGATGCTGGCCAGATCGGACAAGAACTCCCGGTCCTCCGCCTTCTTCGCCCGGGTCATCTCCTCCGAATCTGGGCCGTCCTGGCAGAACTGCTCCCAGGTGGACATCATGGCGGCCTCCACGGCTTCCGGCGTCACATCCTCGGTGCAGGAGGCCGAAGCGACGACCAGAGAGTTGCCGTGCTCCAGGCCCAGGTCGAAAGCCTCGACGCTGTCGGCCAGGTTGGAGCGGACGAGCTTGTCATGCAACCGGGAGGTCATCGATCCGGCGAGGATGCCCAGGCCCAGACCGATCGGGTCGTTGGCATCGTCGGCCACCGGGGGAGTGATCCAGCAGCAATAAACCACGTCCTGGGGCACGTCCGCGACCAGGTCCGCCCGGGGGATGCCCGTCAGCGGTGTCAGGGGCGTCAGCCCGGGGCTGGTGGCCTTCCGCCCAGGACCGATCTGGGAAAAATACTTGTCGACAAGGGAGAATCCTTGATCGGGTTGGATCGCGCCGGACAGGGTGAGGATGAGATTCGCCGGGCAATAGTGGCGGTTGAAGAAGGCGTGAACGTCACCGAGGGTGGCCGAATCCAGATCCTCCATCGATCCGATGGGCAGGTGGGAGTACGGATGCGTGCGGGGAAAGGCCAACTGCATCAGTGCCGGAAAAGCGTCTCCATAGGGCACATTGTCGTACCTGAGCCGCTTCTCCTCCTTGACCACGTCGCGCTGGGTGTCCAAACCGGTCTGGTCGACCGCCTCCAGCAGGGAGGACAGCCGTTCGGCCTCGAGCCACAGGGCCATCGGGAGGGCAGGGGTGGGGACCGCTTCGAAGTAGTTGGTACGGTCGAAGCTGGTCGTGGCGTTCGAGTTCCCACCCAGGCCCTGGAGTACGGCCACATGCTCCCCGGCGTCGACGTGCGCGGACCCGGAGAACATCAGGTGCTCGAACAAGTGGGCGAAACCGGTCTTGCCAGGATCCTCGTGGACGGAACCGACCCCGTACCACAGATTGACCGCCACCGCGGAAACCCACGGATCGGGATTGACCACGACGCGGATGCCATTGCCCGTCATCGCCATGTGCAAAGGATAGGTGTGATCCACCCGCCAGAGCTTACCGTGTCTGCCTTCATCCATGCGTACCCACCCCGCCAGCAAACCACCACCGATCAGATCACCCGTGCCTGGAAGCGCATTGTGCAATGGCCAATCGACACTCTAGGATCGTGAACGTGGCTATCGACATGAATCGTCCTGTGGCGCCCGACCCGTACTCCCTCCTTCCATCTGTTCCGAAATTCACGCTGACAAGCATGGATATTCGTGATGGCGAGATGTTGCAGCTGGCTCAGACGTCGGAGGGAGGCAACGTCTCCCCACAGCTGTCCTGGTCGGGATTTCCGCCGGACACTCTCAGTTTTTTCCTCACCTGTTTCGATCCGGACGCACCGCGCGAGGGTGGATTCTGGCATTGGGTCGTGGCGGACATCCCGGCGTCGGTGACCAACGTGCCGTCCGGTAATGTCAAGTCTGTGGTCAAGGTGATCGCGAGCAGAATCTTCCAGCCATCCTCGTCGGTCGCCGTGGCCGAAGCCGTCGATCTGCCCAACGGCATGGGTTCGGTCGGGTTCCTGGGAGCAGCCCCGCCCAAGGGGGACCGGGTCCACCGCTACCTGTTCGCCATCCACGCCCTCGACGTGGCGCATCTCGAACTGCCGCACGGACGCCGTACTGCTCCGGCCCTGGTCGCCGCCACCGCGGTCCCGCACACCTTGGCCAGAGCGGTCCTGACCGGCACCTACCGCCGATGAGCCTGCATCCGGACCCCCCGGCTTGGGCGAAGACGGCCATCTGGTGGAGCGTGTATCCCCTGGGCGCCTGTGGGGCACCCATCCGCGAGCCCGCTGACGGGAGTGTCCACCACCGGTTGCGCAGGCTCGAAGCCTGGCTCGACCACCTGGTCTGCCTGGGTTGCAATGGCCTGGCTCTGGGCCCGATCTGGGCCTCCAGCACCCATGGGTACGACATCGTCGACCACCTGCGCATTGATCCCAGACTGGGGGATGACCAGGACTTCGGCCATCTTCTGGCCGCCTGCCACGATCGCGGCGTCAAGGTCCTGCTCGACGGTGTCTTCAACCATGTCTCGTCCGATCATCGAGCAGTACGCGACGTCCTCGCCCATGGCTGGGACCATCCTTCGGCCGCGCTGCTGCGGTCCGATCCCCACCGCGCCGACAAGCTGTCGCGCTTCGAGGGTCACGACGGCCTGGTCGAACTTGATCATTCCCATTCCGCTGTGGCCGACCACGTGGTCCAGGTCATGACCCACTGGCTGGATTTCGGAGCAGACGGCTGGCGCCTCGACGCCGCCTACCGGGTTCCGGCCACGTTTTGGGCCGGGGTCCTGCCACGGGTCCGTGCCACCCATCCTGAGGCCCTGGTCGTGGCCGAGATCCTTCACGGCGACTATGGTGCCATTGCCGACAAGGCCAGTTTTGACTCCGTGACCCAGTACGAATTGTGGAAGGCCATCTGGAGCGGTCTGAAGGACCGCAATCCCCATGAACTGGCCTGGGCGCTGCAACGCCACGAGCACACGCGCGGCCATGAGATCCCCTGGACCTTCGTCGGCAATCACGACGTGACCCGCATCGCCACGCAGGTCGGTGGGGGAGCTGCCCAGGTGGCGACAGCCATCGTGATGACCCTGTCCGGCACCCCGGCGGTCTACTACGGCGATGAGCTGGGCTGGACCGGGTTGAAGGAGGAAAGGGTGGGCGGCGACGATCAGATCCGGCCCGCCTTGCCCGACCAACCTTCACAGTGGACCGGCGAGCAGGCGGCAACCATCCGGGCGACCCAATTGGCGATCCGGCTGCGCCGGACCCACCCCTGGGTAGCCGAGGCCAGCACCGAGGTGGTGTCCTGCACCCAACACATTCTGGTGTGGCGAAGCGTCAGTGGTCCGTACTGGATCGAAGCCAGCCTGGATGTCAGCGAGCAGCCCCAACTGAGCGTCCGCGATCAAACCGGAGATGTCCTGGCTGTTCCCTAAGCCATATTTCCTGGGGTATATTCCCTTGGGACGGACTTGATCGTTCGTGTAAGATGATCCACGACCTTGTACCTCTTCCCGGAGCAGGCTGGCATATTTCGTTCCGTCAGCTGGTTTCACATGGTTGGTACGAGCACCTGTGGGTCCACACCCGAAGGATGCCTTGACTCATCGAAGACATCCTTCGAAGTCATCGCGGCGGGCCGACAATGAGCGGCCGCGAGTATGGAAGGTTGATCATGGTTGATTCAGTTGGTACCGAGCCAGTCGCTCAGATGGTCAATGTCCAAAAGCATTTCGGGCATCTGCATGTCCTGAAGGACATCAACCTGACGGTTCACCGCGGCGAAGTGGTGGTCGTGATTGGACCATCCGGGTCGGGCAAGTCCACACTGTGCCGGACGATCAACCGCCTCGAGCCGATCGATTCGGGAGAAATCCGGATTCAGGGCAAGCTATTACCCCAAGAAGGACGGGATTTGGCGCGGTTGAGGGCGGATGTCGGCATGGTTTTCCAGTCCTTCAACCTGTTCGCCCACATGTCAATCCTGGACAATGTGACGCTGGGTCCGCGCAAGGCGCGCAAGGTGCCCAAGGACAAGGCGGAGGCAGAGGCTCTGGCCCTGCTCGACCGGGTGGGCATCAAGGACCAGGCGAAGAAGCTCCCGGCGCAACTGTCCGGAGGCCAGCAACAGCGTGCGGCCATCGCGCGGGCTCTGGCCATGCACCCGGTGCTGATGCTCTTCGACGAGCCCACGAGCGCCCTGGACCCAGAAATGATCAACGAGGTCCTGGACGTCATGGTGTCCTTGGCCAAAGAAGGGATGACGATGATCGTCGTCACCCATGAGATGGGATTCGCCCGTCGCGCCGCCGATCGGGTGGTCTTCATGTCGGACGGATTGATTCTGGAAGAAGGAAGCCCTGAGGCCTTCTTCACCACACCACAGACAGATCGGGCCAAGGACTTCCTGGCCAAGATCTTGCACCACTAGCGTGCTGTAGCAGGCGGTGCCGTCCCCCGGATCTCACGTATGTGAGAAGTGAGTTTGAGATCCGGGTCTGAGCAGACGACCTGCGGTGTTGCGGCAGGCTCTCGGGGATACCGAATCTGTGCCAGGACTGGCACACACGAAAGGAACACCACCAATGAAAAAAATGCTCTTCGGCATTATCGCCGCGGCCGTCAGCCTCGGCATGGCAGGATGTGCGACCGGCACGTCCAACCCCACTACCAGCGGCACCAGCGCGAAGGAACCGGCCCTCGAAGTTGTCGGCAAGCCCTTCTCCACAGAGAGGTACGGAGTCGGCATTCCGAAAGACAGCCCGTACTGCGACCAGATCAACGAGGCCATCAAGTCCATGATCTCCGACGGAACCTGGCAGGCGAAGCTGGACTCCGAGATGACGGGCGTGAAGTACACCCCGAATGCCGCGACCAACCCACCGGCGCAGTTCGAGACCTGTGATGCTCCTGGCACGGCGGCCCTGGTGACTCCGGGCAAGATCACCATCGGCATCAAGTTCGACCAGCCGCATCTGGGCTTCAAGGATGGCAACACCTATACCGGATTCGACGTCGACGTGGCCACCTACGTCGCGGGCAAGCTCGGTTTCAGCCCGGATCAGATCGTCTGGAAAGAGGCGGTCTCCGCCCAGCGCGAAACCCTGCTCCAGAACCATCAGGTGGACATGATCTTCGCCACCTACTCGATCACCGATGCGCGCAAGGAAAAGGTCTCCTTCGCCGGACCGTACTTCGTGGCGGGCCAGGATCTGCTGATCCGGGCAGGCGACACCTCCATCACCGGTCCTGAGTCACTCAACAACGGCAAGAAGCTCTGCTCCGTGACGGGCTCCACGCCGGCCCAGAATATTCAGGACAACTATGCCCAGCAGGTCCAACTGGTTCAGTTCACGACCTATTCCGAATGCGTCCAGGCTCTGCTGACCAACAAGGTCGACGCCGTCACCACTGACGACATCATTTTGGCGGGCCTCGCGGCGGCCAGTTCTCAGTAGGCCAATCACCGAGGTGGTGGGACACGGGTCGGCGTGCCGGTGTCCCACCACGCTGGGATCGTACTGACGGAACTGACCAAAAGGTGTGAAAGGAGTTTTTCGTGGAGTATCTCAGCCGCTACTGGACCTTCATGGCGAAATACAACGTCCTGAACGCCTTTTGGGTCAACGTCTCCCTGACACTTGCTGCGGGGGCCTTGGCCCTGATCCTGGGTACGATCGCCGTGACGATGAGGATCAGCCCGGTGTCCTCCCTGCGTTTGGCGAGCACCTTCTATGTCAACGTCTTCCGCGACATTCCGCTGACCGTCGTCATGGTGATCATGGCTTCGGTGGTGTGGATGCAGCTCAATGTGTCGTTCTCCAACGACTTCCACACCGACTTCTACATCCTCGCCGTCATCGGGTTGGGGATTTATCATTCCAGCTTCATCGCTGAGGCGCTCAGATCGGGGATCAACACCGTGCCCGTGGGGCAAGCCGAGGCGGCCCGGGGGATCGGGCTGACCTTCCTGCAATCGACACGAATCGTTGTCTTACCACAGGCCTTCCGCGGATCAATCGCACCGATCGGCAACACCATCATCGCGCTGATCAAGAACACCACCGTCGCCTCAGTCACCGGTGTCAGCACCGAAACGTCGTCCACCATGCAGGCCGCCATCGAAATGGGCCCGCAGTTCATCTTCCTAATCTTCCTCACCTTTGCTCTCGGGTACGTCATCATCGTCATCCCGGTCGGTGTCTTGTCGACCTCGTTGTCCAGAAGATTGGCGGTGAAGAGATGAGTCCCAAGAAGCGTCCCGCATCCAGCGTTTTCTTCGACGTGCCCGGTCCGAAGACCCGGCGGATCACCTTGATCGCCAATATCATCGGAGGGGCGATTGTGGCCGCGATTCTGGTTGTCATCGCCATGAAGCTTCAGGTGCAGGGTCAACTGGAACCCGCCATGTGGAATGTGGTGGTTCAACCGATCTCGTGGACCGCGTACATCATCCCAGGTCTGATATCCACCCTCACGGCGGCGGCCGTGGCCATCGTGGGAGCCCTGGTCTTCGGCCTGATTTTCGGGGTCGCCCGGCTGGCCCATCTCGGGGTCGTCCGCTGGGTGGCCGGGGTCATTGTGGAATTCTGCAGGGCCGTCCCGGTTTTATTGATGATGATCTTCTTGTGGTATTGGTTCGGTTCGATCTCGTTCATCCCCGACCCGAGCTTCTGGGCAGTGGTCGTGGCGCTGATTTTGTACAACGGGTCAGTCATCGCCGAACTGGTCCGCTCGGGAGTCATCAACCTGCCCACCGGGCAGCACGAAGCAGCCTCTGCCATCGGATTGACCCGGATCAAAGCCCTGCAATTCGTCCTGGTTCCCCAAGCTCTGCTGTCCATGCTGCCGGCCCTGGTGGCACAGTTGGTCGTTGCTCTGAAAGACTCCGCCCTGGGGTCGGCCATCGCGTACTCAGAATTGCTGCGTGAAGCCCGCTTGCTCGGGACACCACTCAATACCTTGCAGACATTGTTCGTCGCATCGGTGATTTTCATCGTCATCAATTACGGTCTCGGCAAGCTGGGGGAGAGGCTCGCGCGGACGATGCGCGGTCGGGGGCTGACCCTGGACGAGAAGATGGCCGAAGACATGCCGATCAACGTCCCCGCGGCGGGGGCCCAGGCGATGCTGGAGGACCCCGACGATGAGCCCATCTTCGACGAGTCCACGCGGCTTCGCCAGGAGGCCACGGGGGACCGGCGTCACCTATGATGGATCAATGAGCGTTGGGGACAACCGATTCCAGATCCACGGTGCGGCAATGGTCCAAGCTTCCTTGGCAAACACCGGCGACATCTCGCAGACTCAGCCCACCTGGCTCGGTCCTCTCCTGACGCGGCTGGATCCCCTGGATGCTGCCTGGCCGCCGGTGGCCGGTGACCAGCGAGGCTCGGCGGTCATCGCCTTGTTGGGGCTGAGTGAGGACCCCGATCTGGTTCTGACAGTACGCTCAGCAGAATTGGAGCATCATGGAGGACAGATTTCACTGCCCGGAGGCGGACGGGAACCCGGGGATGCCGCTCCCTGCGACACTGCCTTGCGGGAGGCCCAGGAAGAGATCGGCTTACCACGAACATTGGTCACACCCGTGGGCCAGATGCACACCCACGAAATCTCCGTCAGCAACAACTGGGTGATTCCCGTTGTCGGAGTTTGGTCGGGAGCCGAACCCGTGGCACCGAAGGACACCGAAGAGGTCGACTGCGTCTTGCGGTGGTCACTGTCGCAACTGGCCGACCCGGCCCACCGCGTGATGGCCCGTCATCCCAGGGGCGGCAGGGGACCGGCCTGGGACATGGGGGAATTGTTCTTGTGGGGGTTCACCGCCTGGGTGGTCGACTCACTGCTGCGCCTGGGGGGATGGGAACAGCCCTGGGACCACAACCGGCTGGCCGAGATCCCCGCCCGCTTCATGGGCAAGCATCCCCTTGATCACTAAGAGCGTGCTGAAATCAGTTGCCCTGATCCATCTGGGTGCGCATCTGGTTGCCGGCCTGGATGAGGTCTGCGACGCACTCCGGGCGGAGCAAGGACATCAGGGTCGCCTGGACCTGGCCCATGTACTCAGGGGAGAACGAGCCGTCGTCCTGGTGGCGGAAACTCTCCGCCATGATCGACTCGGCCTGGTCTTCTTTGCCCGGCTGGATTCTGTCCAGGATGAAATCGTGGAACTTTTGTTGACTGGGATTCATGGTTGTCTTCTTTCCTCTTCGCCTATTCTGCGGTGAGCCCGCCGTACTCCATACCGGAGGACTCCACGGCGGCCTCCAGGCGCGCCACCTCGTCTCATGCCCGTCATAACTGTTTGCGGTCGAACACGGCCAGCGCGGCCGCCATGACGGCGACGATCGCAGCCAGGCAGATCCACAGGGCTGGCAGATAGTCACCGGGTGAGTTCTGCCCGGAGAGGAGGTTGACGGTACCGCCGGCCAGGGTGATGGGGTTGTACTTGGCGGCCTGAGGCGCGATGTTGACCAGGTTGAGGACGATGATCACCGCCGCGGCGGCGAGCAGGGCCCCGTAGATGTTGGCTTGGATGATCCCGCCGAGGATCAGCAAAGCGATCAGGAATTCACCGAACACCCACAGGCAGGCGAAGGCCAGAAAGGCGTGCGGCAGGGGGCCGTTGCCCCAGAAATACCAGGTGTATCCCCAGGTCACCAGCAGTGCCAGGACATAGCAGAGGGTCCACACGACGGAGGCGGCCACGAACTTGGCCCAGATTACAGTCGAGCGCGACAAGCCCTTGGCCAGGAAATTGGTCAGGGTGCCTCTGGCCAGTTCGGTCCCGGTGATCCCGCAGTCGACGATCACGAGGACCAACACACCTAGTTGGCTGATGTTTTTGAAGAACTGTCCCCAGGAGTCCAGCGCGGTGGCCGCTGGCACGCGGAGGATGGCACCCCCGCCCATGTCGGTGCCATTGAGCAGGTCGGGGACCATCTTGGCCAACAACGGGCTCAGCACACCCAGAGCGACGAAGGCTGCGATCATGATCAGTGCGCGGTAGGTCCGCAGACTTTCTTGGAATTCCTTGCCCAGGAAGGAGGAGAAGGCTTTCATGCCACAGCCTCCAGGAACAGGTTCTCCACGCTGGGTGCGAGCACTTCGAAGCGGACGGGCAGGATGTCGTGCTCGGCGAGCAGGTGCAGGATGGCCAGATCAGCCTTCGGGTCAGTGGTCCGTACTGTGATCTCGGTGTCAGTCGGATCAGCGAGCAGACCGGAGGGTATGAGCGCGCAGAACCGGGCCAGATCGTCCGGATGAGAGAACTCCACGCGCAAGCCGGTGGACCCGTGTCTGGCCTTCAAATCGGCCAGATTCCCGTCCAGGACAATGGTTCCGTGGTGGAGGACGGCAGCTCGGTCGCAGATTCGTTCCACATCGGAGAGCACATGGGTGGAGAACAGGACGGTGGTGTCAGCTGAAATCTGGTGCAGCAGGTCGAGCACCTCTTTGCGCCCAACCGGGTCTAAAGCGGAGGTCGGCTCGTCGCAGATGAGCAACTGCGGGCTGTGGATGAGAGCTTGCGCGACGCCCAGGCGTTGCCGCATGCCTCGGGAGAAGGAACCAATCTTCTTGCTCACCTTGGCCAGTCCGACCATCTCCAGCAGTTCCGTACTGCGCCGGGCGATGTCCTGCGTACTCATCCCGGCGATCTGGCCGCACAACCGCAGATACTCTTGCGGTCGCATGTAGGAATAAAACTGCGGCACATCGGGCAGGTATCCGACAAACCGATTGGTCTTCGTCATGCCGAAGCGTACCTTCTCGCCGCAGACCAAGACCGATCCGGAATCGGGTTTGAGCAGGCCGAGGATCATCTTCATGGTGGTTGTTTTGCCCGCTCCGTTCTCGCCGATGAACCCGAAGACCGAGCCTGCCGGAACGGACAGTGAAATGTCTGTGATGACCGTGGTCTTGCCGAAACTCTTGGCCAGATTCTCGACGCGAAGGACATCTGTCATTACTCGTCGTCCTGAGTCTCGCCCCGCCCCACCGCGAAGTAGAGGATCGGCCCGATGAGATTGAACAGTACGGAAATGACCACCCACACCCAGCGATTCCCGAAGCGATATTTCTTGTGGGAGAAGATGTGGATGAGGGCCGCGACCATCAGCCCCACCTCGATGATCGCCAGCGGGATGATGATCGGCAGGTACGACCGCAATTGATCTGTCATGGGACTCCTCTCCATCCTCGCAGCGTTGACAACACATCTGACGCGATCATCGCAGCCTCCATGACCATGCTCTGAACTGGTATCCACTGATTGCTGCTGTCGGGTTCCCACCAGTACGAGGGCCGGAGTGTCCCGGTGAAAACGGGCTTAGATCGGTGGATCCACGTTGAATCGTATTATCGGTGGTAGTAATCGTCAAGGCTGCCACTCGGACTTCGATTCGATGCCCAACTCATTCCGGTTCTCTATCTGAGACCACTTGTGGGGGCTGGGAATAATAGCTACGTTGATGTCATCCGACAGTGCTCGCTGATCCGGGTTACGCCTGGAATATCCCGCTCGCGGCCCAGCAAGCCTCACACATTTGACCCATGGAGGACAACGATGACGACTTATCAGGATTTGGCAGGCAAGGTCGTACTGATCACCGGTGGCGGTGGCGGTATGGGCAAGGCTGCGGCGCGGGCTTTCCTCGACCAGGGCTGCTCGGTCGCCCTCGTCGACATCGCTGCCGGGCCTCTGGCCGAAGTCGCGGCGGCGTTGAACGCTCCTGAGGGCCGTTTGACCACCATCACGGCCGACATCTCCAAGGAAGAGGACGTCCGGGCGTACGTCGCGGAAACCGTCCGGGTTTTCGGAACGATCGATGTCTTCTTCAACAATGCCGGTGTCGAGGGTAAGGTGGCCCCCCTGGTCGACCAGGACATGGACGACGTGGACAAGGTCTTTGCGATCAACATCCGCGGAACCTACATGGGCCTGAAGCACGTCCTGCCCGTCATGTACGCCAAGAAGTCCGGCTGCGTGATCAACACCTCGTCAGTCGGCGGCCTGACCGCCGGCCCCGCCCTGGGCACCACCCCGTACGTCACCAGCAAATTCGCGATCACCGGCCTGACCCGTCTGGTCGCCAACGAGTCTGCCGCCTACAACGTCCGGGTGAATTCGGTCCATCCCGCCCCCGCCAACACCTCAATGATGCGCCGCCTGGAAGAGGGCATCGCCCCCGGCCACGCCGACGAAGCCAAGCAAGCCATCTCCGCCGGAATCCCCTTGGGCCGCTATGCCGAAGCCGAAGACATCGCCAAGGCAGTCCTCTTCCTGGCCTCCGAAGCCTCCAGCTTCATCACCGGCGACCAACTCAGAGTAGACGGCGGCCAACTCAACTGACAGGTCCGTACCCCCGTCCATCAGCGCCTCGTTCGATGTGCTCGCATATTTTCAACTAGTAACCGCCTGCACCCGTGTCCTCGGCGAGGACCACCCCATCACCCTCAGCGTGAGACGCAACTTTGCGCGTGCATCTGAAAACAGAAGACGAAACAACTGACCTGGCTCGCTCACGCTATTGGGGTGCCTGACCGCCTCTTTCAAGGTCAGGCACCCCTTGCCAAGACTGCGATCTCAGATTGCTTTAGCGGTTAGTAGCGGCTTGTTCACCGCGTAGATCACTGCTCCCAGGATCAGGCACGTGGGGATTTGCCAGGGTGCACTCCCGAAGAGGATGGTGTGGAAGAATCGGGTCAGATCTGCCCGCAGTGTCGTTTTGGTATTGAACACAACGATGATCGCAATGATGACCACATCTGCCACAAGGCCGTACCATTTGCGGTGGGCCGCGGACAGGGTATGGATAAACGTGATTGCCAGAAACAGGAACGCGAACTGCTGCAGGAAAGCGACGACGGGACCATGGGTACCCCAGCCGAATACGTCCTGGATCACGAGCACATGTCCAAGTGAACCGACCTTATCGATTGCCTTGTCACCCACGTAGCTGATCAGGATCGAGACAAGCGACACGGCACCGGCCACGACCACGTTGAACATCAGAGAACCGATGAAGACTGAGTTTCTCTTCGCGCCGAGATTGATGGTTCGGTTGAAGTTCCTCGTGGGGACCAGGATCGCGGCCAGCGGGATCAGGAGCCACAAGGTCCATGCTGCGCTGAGAATGGTATTCGGAAGGATATCCATTCCCTTCGCCACCGCGATGACAGCCAGGACGTAATGGACGAACACGATGTAGACAAAGCCGATTGCCGTCACGATGTATGCGGCATGGATGTTTTTCATGTTGACAGTTGCGATTGTCCACGCTTTCTTAAGCATGACTTTCCCTTCCCACGAGATTGATGAAGAAATCTTTCAGCCCCAAACGGTCAATGGACACGCCTTGGGGCACAGTGATGCGGTGGTCGAAGATGTGCGCGGCCATGAGACCAGCAGTCTGCGTTGTGGCAAGGCAGTTCAGACCCTTCGCCAGCGGCAAAACTTCTGGTGTTGGCCCTGACAATGTATAGGCTTTCTCATCGATGTCGTCGATCTCTGCTTGAACAAGCAGTTTCCCCTTGTCCATGATGAGCAGGCTTTCAGTCACTTGCGCAATATCGTCTATGTCGTGTGTCGACACGATGATGACGCGCGGATGGGCGCTGTAGCTTTCCAGCAACATTGTGTTGAATCGGTCCCGTGAGATGGGGTCGAGACCCAATGACGGCTCGTCGAGCAGGATGACGGTGGAGTTGTTGGCCAACGACATGATCGTCGTCAGCATGGTTCGCATGCCCAATGAGAGCTGCCGGAACCTCTTCTTGGGGTTCAACTCGAAGCGTTTCGTCATCTCCTGGGCGAAGTCCCGGTCAAAATTTGTCTGCAACCGGCACGCGGTGTCGATCAGTTCCGACACACGCATGTTGAACTGAGTGCCCCCGGATTCGAGGTAGCTCACGCAGTCGGGCATCCTGCCCGGTGACACCGTCGTACCGTCAATGGTGATGGTACCGCTGTTGGCGGAGATATAACCCGCCAGGAGCTTCATGAATGTCGTCTTGCCCGCGCCGTTGCGTCCGAGCAAGCAATACACACCTGTGTCCGGTATGGTGAGCGAAAACGAATCCATCGCCATGGTATGTTTGTATCTTTTTGTCACAGCTTTCAACTCAATCATTGCTGTGTGTCCCTTCTCTGTTCCTGAGTTCATCGATCAAGTCTTGAAGTGAAATGCCCAGTGTCCTGGCCTCCAAGAGCACAGCATCAATAGTCTGATGTAGAAAAACATCCCTGCGTTCAGCCGAGATTTTTTCCAGTGCGCCCTGTGCCACGCACATCCCGATTCCCGGGCGTTTGTAGAGAATTCCCCGCTCGGTCAAGCGACTGATCGCCTTCATTGCTGTGGCGGGATTCACGTTGTAAAGCCGGGAAATCTGAGTGGTCGAGATGATGAGTTCGTCGACTAGCCAGGTCTTGTTGATGATGCCGTTCTCGATGATTTCCATGACCTGTTCGAAAACTGGCTGGTTGTCATTCATCGTGCATCCTCCGATCTATCTCTCATGTTTATGGTTAATGGTGGTGTCCATTAACCAAGAAGAAGATTAGTCAAAAGAGTAAGTGATGTCAAGGAACGCTCAATTTAGGGGAGAACCACGGCGGGACAAGACATGGAAGCAGATCACATCGAAAGTTGCTTCTCGTGAGTCAAACGGGCTGGGTTCGGCTATGTCAACTTCGGGCGTCAAGCCTTGCACGAATCCACTTTGGGTCTCGCCGACTATGGACAATGGCCAGTATGCGCACTGTGTCGCCAACGATGCGATAACACATGAGATACGGAAAACGGGTGAGGGTCACGCGACGATACTTTGTGTAGACAGTGTGGCCCGCATGGGGGTATTGACGGGCGAAGGAAAAGGCAATTTGAGCCTCGTCAACAAAACTGGTGGCAAGATCTCTGTCAATCGTTGTGTAGTAGTCAGTTGCGTCGCCGATGTCATCCCGTACGCCGGGGTGAACCGACAGCACCCAGTTCATGCCAGCCTAGCCCGCACTTGCCTGAAAAACTCCTCTTCAGATATCCCCATCGATGGGTTGGCGTCCATCTCCGCGTTACGGTGGTCAAGGGTGGCGAGTTGCTTGTCCGTCAACGGGTCGTCATCAAAGTCGTCGATGGTACTCTCAAGGTACTCCATCAAGGAGATCCTTTCCTCGACGCTCAGCGCGTCCACTGTTTCGCGAAGTTCGGTGCTAACCATGGCACAAGTCTACTC
>Ga0123354_10002635_pt1 | contig 23961 bp, 15 predicted proteins | sample TergutLab28metaG_2_FD_97872 | JGI IMG/M metagenome (GOLD analysis project Ga0123354, IMG submission 97872) | Labiotermes labralis P4 segment gut microbial communities from Petit-Saut dam, French Guiana - Lab288 P4 | ecosystem: Host-associated > Arthropoda: Insects > Digestive system > Gut ... | reverse complement strand
TCTGTTATGTTTCATAGTGTTTTATCTGACCCCTGTTTTGATTCGGTTTGTCAAGCTATGCGTATGTAGAGATCTCTACACCACGCGCGCGCGCATGCATATAGCTAGCCCTTAAGTTCCCTAAGCAACCTGATGATGGCCAATACAGGCCGAAACATGTAGTTGTTTCCATCACAGTCATTAAATACACCTCAGTTGTGTTTGACTGCATGCCTTTTTCTGTATCCTGAAAGTTTCTCAACACACCGGCTATCGCTACAAAATGCAGACGTCACCTTGGCACAGGGCTCAAGAACGGGGTAAAAGGTGGTGTAATCGGAAATTCTTGATGACAGTGACTCAGTTCCCTTGGTCATGGTGATGTACGACAATAATCCTTATTTTGCAGTTCCTTTCTTTGTACAATTAAACCCCAGAATCGCCAACAAACAACACGTATCTTTAGTTACCCATTTGTATGTGAAGAGAGACAGATCAAAGGCAGGCATATTTATGTGCAAGAGCGTTTTCTGTTGTTCAAGGAATTCTAAACGCCTCAGTCAGTTTCAAAGACTAAGAAACAATAGAAACTTTTCCGGAAAAAATGTACAGTCCGGGACTGGTCCCCACTTAGTATGCGATCCCAGAACTGCGCAGCTCAAAACACGTCTCCTCTTTCAACCGACAAATTATGCACTACTATCAACAGAAAACACCTTTACTCACAAGTTAACAGTGCTGTGTTCTCAAGCCGGCTATTGAGAAAGTGCTTCCAAAAAGTATATTAGCATAATGTACACTATTACGTGCAGGAGAGAAAAGACGCATTAGTTCCGCGAATCCTCACACTGGTTTTGTCCACCTTTCCCCAATATCTGGGGTCGCAAGCCTGATTCCAAAAATGTACCTGCGATTTGTGTTTCTTTATGGTCATGTAACATTTTCTTAGACTTGATAAAAGCAATATGAACGAACTGGTAATGTTTAATAGCATTTACCTTAAATTCTTTTCACTGAAAAGTTATTTCAACCCTTTCAAGCCTAATGGTTATTAGATGTACCACCAGCTTTAACATTAAACGAGTCCATGAATTGGGGACAGAATTCGATTTTATGGACCCTTGTATTTTTGTCCCTGCCCCCTCGCTTTGTAGACAAGCAATACCATTCAACTGGATGCTATTCTCCGCCTGTATCACTTTCATTCCATGTGTTAGTTCTGCTCACTTCTTATAGAGACATGCAACACAGTTCAGCTGGATATTCTGCTCCATCTGTAGCACATTCCCTCTATTTGTTATTTTTGTCACCTCTCATTATAGAAAAGCAACGTAGATCAACTGAGTATTCTGCCCCACCTGTATCATGTTCATTCCATCTGTTATTTGTACCCACCCTCTTTACATACCAGCAACGTGTTTCTGCTGGATATTCTGCCCCACTTATGTCATCATCCTTCCATGTGTTAATTCTGCTCTTGTTTATACAGACATGCAACACAATTAAGCTGGATATTCTGCCCCACTTGTGTCACCATCCTTCCATGTGTTAATTCTTCTCCTGTTTATACAGACATGCAACACAATTAAGCCCCACCTGTATCAGTTTCCTTCCATGTGTTATTTTTGGACCCTCTTTGTATAGACTAGCAACATTGTTCAAATGGACGCTCTGCAGCGAATGTTCCAAAAACGAAACGTTACCGTAAGTCATATACCAAGATTTCATTATTGGTGTTTGTTCTACTTTTCACCAGTCATTCTGTCAGTAGACACGTAAATCTGTCAGCCGTCTGACTTGGCTATTCGTGTAGGCACTTAACCACCTGTCAGCTGACGTGATTGGATAAGCAGACAACCCAATATTGTATCCCACTGCGATCAATACTAGCTCATGATTGAAAACTTAAAACTTCAGTATGATGAGAGGGTCTTCAAAATGATTAACAGCGCATACTGAAGTACAGTGTACAAGGCAGCAATCTGTCCAATCTTGCGCAGGATATGACGAGGCTTACTTCCTTCGCCTCATCCTGGTAGGGGGTTTGTTTGCGTTTCTTCGTAACGGATCTGGCATCCATAATGCAGTTGTGTTAAAAAACAAGAATAAAGTGTTAATAGTTTAGATTCAGGGGAATAATTCGCTCTAGTGGATAATAGGGTCACAGTTCATTTGTGATCCAATACATGACTTACTACAGTTCTTAATTCCCTACCTTTTGATGAGTGCAACACTCACAAGTAAAGTTGGAGAGGGTATCGCAATACACGACTTTGTTTTTACTTTGCTCTCATCCTGTGCCACGTAACACTTCCGCCTTTTTAGACTACGGCAAGAGCAGTCGAGGACAGTGGTGCTACTTAAAGTAGCAGGATGACCTTCATCCAATTTACAGGATGGAAGTCGTAACAGATTTTTGCACTTCTCTTCGAAACTAAACAAATAATATCTTGACATCACAATGAAACAAGACAGGCGCTGCACGTATGACGCGTTCGTGTAAATATTGTTGTAGTGGAAAAGCAATGAGAGTTACATATTCTGTGTGTGTGTGTGTGTGTGTGTGTGTCTTTGTAGCCTTGGGAATCCAGCATGCAATGCGAATTCGCCACAGTGTCACTGTGGCCTGTCTGGCTCTACAAATGTTTCCACATCATCTCATAAACGGGACGATTTTCGAAAAACAACATTGTTGACCATAAAATTTGTGTGTCCGAATTTCTCTTGAACCATGTACGGAATATTTATCTCAGTATTTAACCAACTTGATGCACAAACTTTCCTTCACAATAAGTTTTATTTCATGCCTCTACATGTTTCGAGCACATGTGCTCGAAACATGTAGAGGCATGAAATAAAGCTTATTGTTAAACAAATTTTGTGCATCAAGTCGGTTAAATACTGAGATAAATATACTGAGATAAATATACTGAGATAAATATACTGAGATAAATATACTGAGATGCAGCACGGTCAGCAAAACGTAAAAAAAAATATGTACGGAATGTTTTTCATTATAAGAAATCAAAGAGATATGATCAGAAATGTATATCGGTCTTCACGTGAAGTACCCGTTATTCTTATCATATTGTAATGAAACTTGAATTTTCTCGATCGAACTTCGAAAAACATTAAAATATCAAATTTCATGAATATCCGACTTGTGTGAGCCAAGTTGTTCTACGAGGACGGAGAGTCGGTCAGGCCGACAGACATGACGAAGCTAACAGTCACTTTTCCAAATTTTTGCGAAAACGCCTTTAAAAGCAACAATTAAAAACTGCACTGAACCAATTGTACGTCAAAGGCATCCCGCCAGCGACATCAATATAAAGAAGCAAAAGAATAAATACTTTATATAACCTAACGCAATTCTGTGTTTTACGACAATTAAAAATAATATAGTAGAAACAAGAATCGACTTTATTAAGGACTTAATAATTCTAACAATATAATTTTAAGTTTTTAAATTTCAAGTTCTTTCAGCAGGAATTTGTCGCTCTATTTGATGTACACCCTGTTGTTTTGTCAGCAATTGTTATAAATATTACGATATAGAACTTCGGGTATCATCCAACAAATTTAATTTACATAAAATCTGGACTCTTTTAGTAAGTTTTACGGAATAAAACAACAACAATTCCACCAGAATTTAAAGGGTATAGAACTATACAAGACTAAAGCCATATATGAATTCTGCTTGAAGTTTTCATTACAGTTGCTCCATTGGGTTGGGGGGGGGGGAGTCATTTGATACAGCAGCTTCAAAATGGACGAATTGTTCCGGCTCCTGATGATGGATCACTAAGGTACATTGGTTGAAAAAATGGCAAGGGAAACTGAAGTACCCAAAGAAAAACCTGCCCCATTGCCACTTCTGTCGCAAAGACGAGACGAAAAACCCTTGCATTGAGCTAGGTCTTAGCCCGGATGACATCATTTGAACGATGAAGTAACCTTTTGGAAATGATAAATTAAACCCAAAGACGCTGACAGTCCATCAGCTTGTCATCCAATTCATCGACTTTTAAGCAACCCAAAGATAAATTACTGTGTTAAAATGCCCACCTCCTGTCTGTACCCCGATCCACTGGGATCCAGTTTACAAAATCACTCAGTTAAATTCCAGTGGTGTCTTCATGTACCGCTATGTTAAATAATAACATTTCTACGTTAAGCCAACAAAGTGCACTTACGTGTTACAATAAACAGCAATCATTTTCCTACACAGAATTAATTGAAATGTCTTTATGACCAAGACCCAGAGGGTTTACTGATGGTACGATCTGAAATTCCGGTTAGTCTTCGTCTTCAAGTGTACCGAGTACGTGTACGCCAAAGGTTAACCTTTTAAAGCCTAGCGGTTTCTTTACGTACCACCAGGTTTAACATTCAAAAAATTTACATGGTGCTCACTTGCGTTGAGTGTTTTGTATGGATCTCAGAACAAACAGCGACCTTTACTTTATACATCACTGAGTGACTGGCTTTTATAACCGTGATGGAAAGTGTTTACAGCGCGGTACGGACGGATTCCCTATATGAAGCAGACTGCGTTTCGTCTTTAAAAGGTTAATATATATCCTCCAATTTGCTTCTTTGCTTTATATTTCCCCATCATAATTCTGAATGGTTTTCTCAATATCAGAAGTACATTAAAGTAAGTGCTAAGTAGACTAAGTGTACGATTATGCCTCGAGACAAGAATGCAGGTAAAAATCACGTCATATGGATAGGTACTCAGTCCTTTGAAAGGGTGAAAAGTTCAGATATTTGGACACAACCCTAACGAAACAAAATACCATTTATTGAGAATTTAAGAGAGGAATAAAATCAGGGAACGCTTGCTATCTCTCGGTGCAGAATCTTTCGTCTTCCAGTTGGCTATCCAAAAATATGAGGACAAAAAACAGCTATAATGTTGCCTATTGTTTTATGGGTGTGAAACGTGGTCACTCGAATTGAGGGAGGAACCTAGGCCTTGTTGTATGCGAATAGGGCAATGAAGAGGATATTTGGGCCTATGAGGGACGAGGCAACAGGGGAGTGGAGATCACTACGTCATGAGGAGATTTATGATCTGTACTTTTCACCATTCGGGTGATCAAATCAAGAAGAATGAGATGGGCGGGGCATGTAGCAAGTATGGGGATAGGAGAGGTGCAGACAGGATTTTGGTGGGGAAACCTGATGGAAAGAGACCGCTTGGAAACCCCAGGCTTAGATAAATGCTATTAAAATGTATCTTCAAGAAGTGGAATGAGGGACATGGACTGAATTGATGTGGCTCAGGAAAGGGACGGGCGACAGGCTTTGTGAATACGGTAATGAACCTTCGAGCTATATAAAATGCGTGGAATTTCGTGACTGAGTACCTGTTAGCTTCTCAAGAAGGACTCTGCTGCATGGAGTTAAATTTTTCCATACTTGAATATGTCAAATCAAGTAACAAATCGTAACCTAAACGCATTTAGATTGTACTTGAATTTGTGTGACTCATGAGGTTCTCATGGCGGTAAATGCGCAATACTCTGTTCGTCTGCTTGGTTCTTCATCTGTTATTCCATTTTTACTTTAAAACAGAAAGTACATGGGAACTGCACCAACTGGAGGCCAATTAATCTTTTTGAAGTTCATAACTATGAGAACGAGTGACAGAGGAGCGTCCGTTTAATACGACTTAGATCGAATAACCTAATAATATTTGGTGCAGACAACTGTGCACAACTGTATACATTTGGAATTGACTGCACAATTCTCTCCGGAACCCTTGGTCACTTTTCTGTCATAGCCAGAATCAACTGTGGTGGAACGGGCTTTGTGTCATTTCTTCGCATCACTCCATACTTAGCACAGTAGACTGCTGGTTGCTTATCTTCTCGTTTGCCCACTTTCCTGCCTCAAAGTGAGTTTTACTACGCTGTCTGTGTCCAAGTGTTAAAGGTAAAGCAGACCCTGCACAAGCTTGGACAGTCCCTGAGTGTGTCAATGTAGTCGGCACATTGTAGGGTTTTCAGCACAGCACACCTGCCGTCTTTATCCTCAAGAAATATTCCTGGCTCAGTCGACATCAGGACTATACTATGTCATCGGGAATCGAACCCGCGACCTTCCAGCTTGTAGCACAGTGCCTCAACCAAGTCTCCACCGCGTGCCCCTGTGTCAAAGTCTTCCCCGTTACAAATTTGATCCTCTTAACAGATTTATACAAAATGAACTACGGGTTTTATGCTATTAGTGGTAAATGCATGTCGTGCATTTCAATACGTTACTGTCGAAAATAGTGACACAAAGCACTCATGGAGTTGTAAGTATAGCAAAATTACCACTACTTAATATGTGGTCGCGAAATGACATACAGCAACAAATCTTTTTAACGTTTGTAATTTGCGACTTCCTCATGTGATTATCGCAGTGGTATAGACGAATTTCCGTTCTTCCAGGGTAAGACGCTACGTCACGGGATAATCCGATCACGCCCTCATTTTCAAGAGCCAAAATGTTATTCTTGGATGTTTCGAACCTTGAAGATGGTGACGATACGTTGCTTCGAAACGTCGAATATTCGATGATCCAGAAGAACGGTTATCCTGATGAGCCACATTCTTAGAAATTAAAGCAAGAAAAGAGCGGCAAATGATCCTAAGTTTCGCCCAAGGCCAGACTCGAATTGTCATACGTTGTGTTAGAGACATAGAGGAAGTCCATGCCTTCCAAATGTGTCCTCCTTTTCAGCACTGTACTGAGTCAGACTAGAATCTATAACATTCCACCCGATGAGTGCAGTAGCAGTAGAGCCTCAGAATTGCCTTGCGCAATCCAACAGTCTTCCTGATAAAATTCGCTGTGGTAGTTACAGAAGCGTCTCAAAGTCCTGATGCTTATTCTTAAGCTCTTTATACCGCATTTCTCTGCTTATCCGATTCCGCATACATAAAACCTCAGTACATTAGGAACAAGCTGAAAAAAACAGGCCTGCAGTTCCAGTCCCAGTAACTTCTTTGTGGTTATATTATGTGGAGGACACAGAATTACGAGCTCGTTTGTTCTGGCTTTGTAGAATTGTGGGTAAAAATATTCTCCTGCTCCGTCTTTTGGATGTGGTTTTTGTGGTGACGTGCAGTACGTATCATGGGCTTGGTGTGCAGAGAGAGCAGAGTGTTTTGTTAAGAGAGGAAAACACAAATAATGGAATAAAAACAACATTGAGACTCTTGAAAGGTACGATATAATATTTGTATGATTTGTAATCTCTGAGGTGGGAAGATTAAGTTTTCTTATTAACAACTAACAATGAGGATGAGATGACAGTGAGAGAGGCAGAGAATGGAAAAAGCAAAATATAAGAGGGAGTCTAAACAGAAAGTATCGCTTTGAAGACCAAAGCATTCGTGAGTATATAATATTAAAATGAATGCTAAAAGTGTGTTCAATTGCAGGTTCCAGTTGCTGAGGAGAGAAACCGGCGTTAAAAAGACAGCGTGGAGGGTAAAATGAAAATTTATGTTCTACACTATGTGAAAAAATTTGACGGGGTGAACGATTACAGTCTTTCAAAGAACACTCTGCATGCAAGAAGATCTCTAGACTATAATGACAACGACGATGATAATAATGATGATGATGATCATAATAGTGATATATCCAGCCTTATGCTGTCTCGTTCCTGTTCAGATTACTAGTAAGTGAGCCTGTATTTAAATAAATGTATTTGCTCTGTATGTGCCGCGGTCATGGAAGAGTACAGCTATACCTCTATCAACCCTCTGGGCCACACCGGGCTGTAACGAGATCACTTTACCTTTACCTTTGTGCAGAAGACATACCTTACACAATCTTAGTTAAAATACAGTTTGGCACTTCTGAGAAGTAACGCAGTTAGTTATAGACGTTGCGACTCAAGTAGTCTAATAAGAAACTCCTGTTGAGCTATCTGATCTTGAAGATAGAACCGAGAATTTGCTCCGAAACGTCGGTGACTAAACATTAATCTACGCTGCATAACATCCCAGAAGAAGAAAGATCTTATTTGCACCGCAGAGGAACTCCGAAATCACGCATGTCTTGATTGAATTTTAGGCGTCTGGGATTTTTTGTCTTTTTCTTATGGTTGAATTGAAGTTATTTTAGTTGAACTGAAATCGTCTCACATACACGCCGATGTAGCAAGACGGCAGTGACGGTTCCACTTCTTTGAAGACAGCAAGACAAACAGCGACGTCTGCGGAGTTTTCAAGCATTCTGCTCCATACACAACTGAGGCCGAGTTTCTTGTGTCGCTTAAAATTACCGAATGAAATAAATACTCCCGAAAGTGTCTCAACATGAAAGTACCTGTGAACAGCGATAACAACTGGGGATGAATTCTGTCACGAAAAGTCAGAAAGGGAACATAAATAGAGAGTCTTGTAAATAGTAGCTTTAACCTTTTGGTGCCGGAATTATTTTTTTAATTTTAGTACATCCTGTATATAAAATGTGAATAATACAGGAACCAAATACGTTAGAATTATGAAACAAACTACATTTTGAAGAAAAAAACGGAGAGTATACACCGTGTTTAAAATATTCAGTACCTATATTTGTTGAATAAATATATAAAATGCAACTTTGGAGGTTAGCGGTGCGGTACGACCACTATAGTTGACATTAGGCGTCAAAAGGTTAAAAGACTGGGTTTACTTTTCGAAAGAAGGAATATCAGGGTATACGCCAAAAGAACTTCGTGCTTTGGAGATTCGTGTGACATTCTGAAAGTCGATAGACAAATACCGGTTGTCGGAAAAACCTGCTACATGCATTTTTAGGGTAAGGCATTAGACGAAATTTACCCTTCTACCCTGAAGCTATGGAAAGCAATTCTCTCTCAAATGTTGACAAAGTTATTCCAATCAGCAAGCTTTGCGGACTTCGCCGTTACAACGACAAATTCCGCAATATTTTTTTTTATTTTTATACTGTTAAAAATATCGTCCCCTATTCTGGGGGGAAAAACACAAATTACATGTGCTTGAAATCACAGCATAGAGAAAAATACTTGACTCACAAAAGGGCAGGATAAATCGAAATATAACTCCAGGAAGTTCCAAAAAATACGGCAAAGAACACTATGTCGCCTAGAAGATTGCTGTGACTTCATCGAATACATGGCACATACGTAAGTGACAACTGGTACATATTCGACCTTCGTGTAGTTACCATTTACATCCGAGCGTAAGTAGTTACCATCGTGACACTAACCCTTGTATCCCGATTCAGGACTTCGTATCAATAGCCTACAGCCAGGAGGTGACAGCTTGCTTCACATCAGCCTCTGATGCAAATAACTTGCTATTCAGGTCCTTCTTAAAGTGTTCGAGGAGAAGGGAACCGCTGGGCACGAGCTCTATATAGTAAGTCCATAATCTTCCACCCACAATGTCGTAACCAGTCCCATGTCCGGTTAGCAGTGTGGGGCAACAGTCGTCAGCGTGAAACGAGCTGTCATCTCTTGCATACAGAACTTGACCTGACTTATATTACTCCAGAACAGCAACATTATTTTCACAGTGTGTCAAATGGTTAAATGCCAGCGATGAATACGTGGAGGTGTGAAGTGTACCATCTGTTAGCCACGTGTTTGGCAGGCCTACGTATCGAAGTTGAGATAATGTTAACTTCGTTGACTTATTTTTTTGAAAACTCATTGCACATATAACGCGGCGGTCTGTGATTATGCCAAATATCTGGTGTTGTTAGTGAAGTGAAATATACAGTAACTATGTGCGACGCAAGAAATAGTTACTGAACTTTTATAGAGATGCGTCCTTGAAAAGGAATGATTTGAAATTCATACAGGACGATGCTATTAAAGAGGATCTTACAGAACTGGCTGAGTGCAAGGGACGTGGATAAAACCAATCCAACTTTCTTTCTAACAGAGGACATAGGAATTAGTTGGTTTCAAACTAAGGGTTCCGCTATAAAAATTTTTATTAATATTTTGTAAGGGCTTGAAATTCAATCTGCAAATCTCAGGATGGGAGCAGATAAAATGCTACAAAAAGTATTTAGGTTCATTAGGCGAGAAGCAATAAAGGATGTAAAGAGCAAAAATGAACTTAGCGTCGGTCACAAGTCAACTTCAAATTGCTGTCAACCAGAAGCAGACTCGACTTTACCATTCTGACCTTGACCACCATAATGAATGAAACAGTTCTCTTTTATGAACAGTCCCTCAGACAGCCTCTCCTGCACTCCACTGTAAGACTTAAACAATGAGGCACGTACATGGCTTTTAGTTTCCCTCCTTTGTGTAAGACTGCTTTATCTGTTTGAATGAGGTTCTCAGTTTTTTCCGGGAATATTTTTTGCCCTTTTATCTGTTCCTGTCAGCAATTTTTTTCTCTCCATTTCCCCAAACAATTACGTTCTACTGAATCCTTCCTTTTTTGACGTTGTTCAGTGGCCGTGTTTTAAAAGTCGGTTTTCATAATATCGATATTTTCCATCAAATTCTTTTACGGACACTTAATCAAAGTATTTTTTATGAAGCTTTGTCCCTTCAAACAAGCATGAATAAATACTCGCAAAAAATCAATACAGTTTTAGTCCCTCCATTGCAGTACGTTCTATCTGCGTTGTGAAAGCAAATATGAGGCCCATATAGGCCGATGACATGGAATATTTACCTGACAGTATGGAGAGAGAGGTTACGTAGCGAAGGGAATAAAGTGCAAAAGAAATTTATAGTAGTGAAGGACGAATTTCTTGCCAAATATATGTTTCTCACGGTGCAAACAATTAAGGAGTGGATAGGACAGGCTATCCCAGGAATTTATAATGAATACAAATATGTCAGCACTACTTATTTATTAAAACGTAGGCTACATGTTTCGACCCAACATTAGGTCATCCTCAGTCATTGGTGCTGTGTGCATATTGGGATCCCAATGTACACACAGCACCAATGACTTAGTCTGCCGAAGGCCTGAGGATGACCGAATGTTGGGTCGAAACATGTAGCCTACGTTTTAATAAATAAATAGTGCTGACATATTTGTATTCATTCTATGTTCATTCTATCCCAGGAATTGTTTAAACATTTTTGGACTAAATTAACGTTCGTTCGTCTAGTTACTTAAGGAAGTGAATAAAGAGTCGCTCAAGAATCTGCGGAAACGATAAGTTAGCTGCTGAAACTGTCTATAACGGAATGAAATTTGTGTAGATATCAATGCAAGTTGCACCTTGGCGGATATAAACAGGACATTGCCCAAAATGCCAACACCGAAATCTATTAAGACCAAAGTATTTTGATCCAGGTCGATCAGATTTAAATCCTTCCTATATGAGTGAAACGTCATACACTTTTTTTCGGTTAACTCTGGGTTATGGCGTAATTCATACGGTGTAAGGAGTGGCAAAGCCGACGACACATCCTTCCGTCTACAAGTCCCATGTGACAGCTACTTGCAGTCTTGTGTGTAATCTGATTAGTTGGATAACAACACGTATCATTAGCAAACCATGACGACAAGAAAATCCCTAGAACTTAACAATAATCACTTAAGCCTTGCAGTACGCACAGTACAATACTCTCAGCGTCGGGGCACCTTACGTACTGCTGTGTCACAGGCTGCGTTCCCACAGGGGTACAGAGAACTACACCGATGTCACGGAAATAAGAGTTACGGATGGCCTTCGTGACTGCTCTCTGTTTACTCTTTTATTGCCCTTCAGCTGCCGTTTATTATTAACCAGCCCAAAGCACCGGTAAGTAAAGTAGCTCTTACGCACCTTATTATTAACATTTTATCAAAAATGGCTAGACGTAAGAGAAAGAGAAAGGTGTTGGAGGGGTGGGTGTAGCAGATCGAAGGACATGTGAAGTGAGCTCAGTTGTGGGAACTCCGAGTTCTCGGCTGGGCATGAATCAACACATTTGCGTGCAAGAAATTATTTTGTGTACGTGTGTATATATGTATGTATATACGCATTTATGTATGCATGTATGTATGTACTCGCACATATGTGTTTATACATGTACGTGAATGCACCTAGCCCCAAACGTCCCTACCTACACTTCATCGTATTCGGAGTTTTTGGGATAACATTTCTGTCTGCCATCTGGTTACCGTGACAGGGTTCTGGTGTCTGTCGTCAGCCATACCAGGCAAATTCCGCTATAATACCTCAAATTAAGCCACAGATACTTATTTGTATACTCCTTCTAATGCGTTATAACACAAATAAGTGAAGAGGTTGATATTGAAGTGAAGGAATTTCAGCACTTCGCAAACAAATAACACATATAAAATTTTCCAATGATATTTGCAGTCACATACGGACGAGGAGCTTCTTATGTTGCTTGAAATTAAGCAGGAGTTACTCAAATATTGTTCATGATATTCGTGTAGATTTTTATTCAAGGAGCCATCAAAATTATTGATCTTGCAACCCTACTTCCTTTATTATTGATTAAAAAATTATTAACTCTTTTTATCACTGATGCGGAAGTATTATTACACCTTTATTATAGAAGCACTAAGCTTATTACACCCGTTATTACTGACGCACAAAAATTATTGTTCTCTTTATTAATGATGCACAAGGATTATTAGACTCTGTACAGGGGTGATGATAAGTCCTTAGCCCGACCAGGAAGGAAATAAGCTAATGTTTCTGTCAGGGTGGCGTGAATTTCCTTCGGCGCCTCGCCTTGCAGAAAAAAGAAACTTGATGACAGCTCGCATCTCGATGCTGTTGAAATCGCGCGCGTCCCTGACATGCTTCTGAGCTTGTTTCCTTCCTGGTCGGGCTAATGACTTATCAGCACCCCAGTATTATTGATGCACAAATATTAGTACATTCTTCAATAATAATACACAAAATCCTTGCATTTTTAAATTGGATCAATCATTTTATTACTTATTCTTGGAATTCTGTGGCCGACTTCTCTGTCCTCTTTTCTAAGACAGTACCAGCTACAGTGATGGTATAACACCAGCGATCGTTTGCAGTCACTGTTAATTTCATTAAATGTAGGACATAATGGACCCTATTCTCGCGCTTAATAGAAAATATTTGCAGTCACCCAAGTCAAGTAGTTCCTTGTCATTGCGACATGGTGTGATTTCAGTTTGAAGTGCTGATACAGAACAAATGGACATTCTGTGTACTGTGACAGTGGGACCAAGAGCAATCATATCCTGAAAAACGAAAGGAGTTTTCGGCATGTCCTTTACAAACCCACATCCCGTGTTCCTGATGACCTAACTAGCAAACCGACTTCCTGTATTATTGATTAAATAAATTATTAACTCTTTTTATCACTGATGTACAAGTATTGTTACACCTTTATTATAGAAGCACAAAGCTTATTATACCCGCTTACCGCTTACCCGGCTGCTCGCCGGGTAAGCGGTAAGCGGTTCTCCGACCTTTCAACGGGACGTAAGAGCTTCATCTTCAAGGACCAAGATGCTTTCCGAAATATCGAGAAGTACGATCCTAGCGACGCTTCATCACATCATAGAAGACCGTTAATCCTCAATTACAGTGCTACCGAAACCTCAAAAGCATACGTGGAGGCTATTTGAAGTAACAATGCCTAATGCGTGCTAAATGGATAGTCATGGTCATAAGAGAAGCTGGTACATAAATACAGCATCTTTTAACGTCACATCAAAATGTCCGTTCCAGACGGAATCATACTGCAGAAGACCTACACTATGACTGCTCGAAGCGTCATCAGTGAGTTTGTTTGATGAAATTAATAACGCAATATTTTACTGAATCAATATGGCAGAACTATAATGAAAATTTATACCGTTTGGTTTTGTGGATCGCTTTGAAATTGGATGAGTGTAATAAATTCACCGAACCCTACGGAAGCAATGTAAAGGCCACTGACCCATCTCTGGTCTCCAATATTCATTACGATTCCACGAATTTCAATTTACATTTCATTCATAGATTATTTAAAGACTTAAAAGACAAACAAATATTTATTTGTATAGTTAAACAAAACTATATTCTATTTCCGTTATTGGCTACTAGTTTCGGTCATTAGACTATCATCAGGCCATCCATACATAAAATTTAAAACAGGTTACATACATGTATTGCACATTAAATTCAATAACGTATGGGATCCTCTAAATTTTACACCAGTGTTAAAATTATGTTAAAATCTTGAGTGGTTGTGTTGCCTGTGATATGTTAATAGTAGTGTGAAGATCTGAAATGAAATTGAAGTTAAAATTGGTATATAATAACATAACTCTTAGTTTGGACTGTGTTAAAATTAGTCTATATGTACATATATGCATATACTCTTTCTAATTGTACATATATATAGGATTTAGTCACAAATTATGGTACATGCTGCTAGGCACAGAGTTCATATTTATATTCCGTATACGCCGAGTATTGGGTGGTGTTAATGCCCCAATATCATCCTTCTTTTCTTAAATTTACCTACAATACCTTGAAAATACTAAGATATTTGATATCCTCGTGAAACATCGAATAATCGGCTATTTCCGATATGTCGATGACAATGAAACGAATAACAATGAAGTACTAAATGCATTTAACAACGTCACACCACCTACAATGCATTTCTCTATGGAAGAAGAAGTTCAAATTAAATCAATTATCTATATATTTCTATCTCCAAAGGTGATAATAAGATAATGTTTAGCATATATATGAAACTTACTGCAACTGACATTATCGCTCTTAATGACTCTCGCCACCCCCCCAGAACACAAGCTGGCAGCAATCAGATATCTAACTAACCACCTATCAACATACCCTATGAATGAAACTGAAAAAACAAAAGAAAATGACACAACAAAACAGGCGTTCGTTTTTGGAGTGACAGCCCCCAGTGGGCCAGGGCCTCCTCATACACAACGACACACCAAAGTCGTTAGAACTCCTCTGGACGAGTGATCAGATTGTCGCAGAGACTTCTACCTGACAACACACACAACACTCACAACAGACAGATATCCATGCCCCCGGTGGGATTCGAACCCACGATCTCAGCAGGCGAGCGGCCGCAGACCTACGCCTTAGACTGCGCGGCCACTGGGACCGGCACAATAAAACAGATATTATATAATAATAAACATGATACAGCAATTTTAACAAGGTTAGCCCAATAAATGATGAACGAGAACACAAGGAAGGAAAGACACAACAAAGATGGGCTAAATTCACATGTGTTGGAAGACAGACCAAATTTATCATTAAGTTATTCAAACACTCTAATCTCAAAGTTTCTTTCAATACCGAAGACACTACAGGTAATTTATTAGCTCGCAACAAAAACATTAATCCAAACAAATTTAACAAATGTGATGTCTATCAATTAACATGTCATGATTGTAAAGAAAGTATAATGGACAGACTGGCCGACTCTTTCAGGTAAGATTCCAAGAACGCTTCCGGGATTTCAAAAAGGGCAATGGAAAATCGAAGTTTGCACAACATCTGTTAGATAATAAACACCCCATAGGATCTACGGAAGATATTATGGAAATTTTACACGTAACTATAAAAAGAAATACGATGAGCACCTTATAAAGATTCGATATATATATATATATATATAGATAGATAGATAGATAGATAGATAGATAATTGAACAAAACTTTATAATCAAATCAATGATAAATGTAAGCTAAAGTACAAAATAATATTTGATACAATAATTCATAAAAACTCACACATAGGTCATTCAACGCTGTGACTCTTTATACCTGCCTAGACCTTGTTCAGTCACTAACTGCTACGCTATACGCACACACGTATGCGCTGAACAATCCAAATACATCGTAAAAACTGTAAATAATTGCTCCGATCCGTGTTAGTGTTTGTTTTTATCGATAAAACCTAAACCAAAATATTTATAAATTTCAACATGGTTCCTAACTTATTATCAAAGTTTACACTGAAGATACAATAGATATCCGTCGTCATAAAGAGGCACGGAAGAGTTATAATTACATCTACTAGCACCACCCAATACTCGGCGTATACGGAATACAGAGACGAACTCTGTGCCTAGCAGCACATTCCACAATTTGTGAATCAAGACTATATATATATATACATTATTATAAACAGTATATATAGTGTTTAATTTTTAGACAGTCCGAACTAAGTGATATGTTATTATGCATCAATTTTAATTTCAATTCCATTTCAGGTCTTCACACAACTCTTGTTACATCACAGGCAACATAACCACTCAAGGTCTTAACAGAATTTTTACACGGTTGTAAGTTTTACAGGATCCCAAATGACACTGAATTTAATGTGCACTACATGTAACCTGTTTTAAATTTATGTATGAATGGCCTGATGGTGGTATAAAGACCGAAACTAGTAGCCAATAAGTTAAATAATCATATATTATTGTGTTTGACTGCAAAAATAAATTTATTGTTGTATTTCAATTCTACAACACAACGGGATGCCCTCTACGAAAATAAAATTATTTAGAGACGCTGAATCAACTGCAGGGACTGGTTGTTGCTATAAGTCACGATGCCGTCATAATGTGCGGTAAATACAAAGGTATGGCGTGAAGGTAAAATCCTTCTAGGTTTCAGATCTCAAGTTGCTAGTCCGATGTTCTGATATTTCTGTACTCCCCCCCACCCCACTCCTAAGGCCGCCCTTCTACCGAAATAGCGATATTGCATTTCCGACCCTCTCAGTATCACGAGACTTTTTTCTTCTTTGGTTTTAACGGTATGAATTTATATTACAAATTAACTGTTAAGTAAATTTCCATAACAATTATTGTATAGGTGTGGAAACTTATCCTTTGTTTTAGACTAAAACTTACGTTATCTATTCATGCGCATTAAGAGAGAAATATCAAAATATTGTAATTACGTGAAAGTAATTTGGTGGAAGTTAAAATCATATAGGTTTGGAAGACTCCTATATTTACTTAAAGAGGGAGAAAGTCGTTTTGTTCTAGCGTTTCCGAATTCATTATTTTTAATCTCCTTGCAATTCGTCTGTGTAATTATCCTCAATTATCCCGCAATTGATATCCGTAATTAAAGAAGGTTCTTAACCGAGTAAAACAACATTAATTATAAACCGATATATCTGTCAGTAAATTCACCATTCAGATACAGAAAAGTGGTTTACACTCCTTGAAGAAATGTGTAATTAACAGAGTAATATCGAAATTTTCGGTGAATATTCTGTTCCAGTACAAGTTGGCCCACCAGAAAATCTTAACTGCACTAACTAGAAATTCAAACCCATCTTCCCTGACACTAACCCGCTGATAACATTCTTGGTTAAGAAACGGTCTGCAACTTATAACCTAAAGGTTTAAAAATGATCAAATGATCGCTTCTTACAAGACGGAGTTCTGTATTATTGGTTTAACTTAAGTGATAGTCGATTCCTTAATATTATCAACAATAACTTCAGCTACAATATTATTTTGACGACAGATATACAGCTGTGTTTATTATACTATAAATGAGTACAGAATTAACATCAACACAATAATTTATAATAATAAAAACCAATAAATATTTGTGTTTATGGTAATTTTACACTCATTTATAGTACAATAATGTTATTAAAAGTATATAAATATTGGTGTAATATAATTTGTTGTTATGATTGTCAAATCAAAGACGGAGGGAGAGAAGTGTTATGTGTCACCATAAATCACACCAGAAATGCATGTAAAGCTTGAGCTTTGCGTGGATGATAGAGATTCTTTGGAAGAAGTATGCGTACGTGGGAAGATAAGAGAAGCTTTAAATGGGTCTCAGAGACAGCGTTTCATTTGTGGGCTGAATTAATTCGGTTCTTAGCAGGGACAAGTGTCAGGCTGTTGTGCAAACAACAAAGAAAATGTTGGTTAATTAAAAGGCTTAACATTGCCTGTTAATTAGCAGTGCTTAACTTGACACGGAGGATTCAGTTCCACGAAGTCAGCTAGAGCATGCGATTCTAATGGGTGTTTATAGAGATGCCAGCTCAATCTTGTGGAAGAAATGTCGTTTTAGTTTACCACTAACGACGTAACTCATTACGTAATATATTCAAATACTCGAGAAGACGAGATTACATTAGAGTATAACTAGTTACATCTAATCCGATCCTCTGCCTGGTGTCTTACCGGAGACATTGCTTGAAAACGGAATTTGATGGAGTCGCTTGCCTCACTGAACACGATTCACACTAATTCATTTCCCCTCCAGCATTACTTAAACCATCATGACGGTTTATAGTTGCTGATTTAATCGGGAATCATATGTGACAAGAAGTGTGTTCAAGCGTTGCGTTATGAATGTGCTTATGGTGACGAGGTCGTAAAATCACAAATTATCATCTTCGATAGCGGATACATGAGCAGCTTCGAGTTCGAAACATAACTTCAAGGATCACACCACCGCTACGTTTCTAATTTCTGACTGATATAATAATATTGTAAACAATTTTTGTATATATGTGTATTCTTATTCATACAGAGCATTAAATAACTACCTAAAATGGTGCACCAGTTAAACAAACATCGCAAGTTACAACTTTATATATAAATATCATGCAGATGTAATTTTCCTTCTCCTGTTCTTATATTCTAAGAAATAATTACTTAATAAAAGTCGACATAATCTATCTGATTATCAGTTTTAACTTTCTTTCAAGAATGCAAATAAAGAGGCGCCATTTTCGGTACTAGAGCTCTACAGTTCTGGACAGTAGGACGCCATGAATTATGGTGGCAGATTTCCATCCACGTCTATATAGTTCATAGCCTACTAAATACAGTGAAAGTTGGAGAGTTGTTTCAGATGTTGAAATGTGGCGCGCGCCAACGCACACGCACACACACACACACACACACACACACCATGACGATCTGATAATCTGTGTCTTTTATTTAATTCCTTAGCTAGAGAGGCACTGTACATATAATGTAACGTGTAAGCAGTAAGTATTACTATTATGAGTTTGTGATTTTAGCCTCAGTCATCTAATATGCAAAGCGCATGCGTCCTAATAATGGTGTCTGCTCCTGCAACATTTTTCCACATTATCTCATAAACGTCACGCCTTTAGGAAAAACATTTATTGTACATACAAAGTTTGTTTCGATTTTCTCTACAAATTTTCTTTAAAGTGTTTCCCATTCTAAGCAGAATTCATCGAGGTACCATTACACATAGACATAGGTCTTCGTGTGAAGTAGCCGTTATTCTTGTCACATTTTAATACAACTTGAATGTTCTCGGTAGATTTTAGAAATAAACTCAAATATAAAATTTCATTAAAAATTTATTTCAGTGAAAGCTGTATTATTCCACGTAGATGGACGGAAGGACAGACAGACATGATGAAGCTAAAAGACGCTTTTAGCAAGTTTGCAAACGCGCCGATAATGGAAATTAAGCTGAAAGGAAATTCGAGAAAAAATATTGCGATTCAGGAAAATTTAAATCCAAATAGGGAATATAAAAAGGGAAAATGCGAAATAAAAAGAAAACTTTTACGAAAACAGTGAAAGGAAAATAAGGACAGAGATAAGATAAAAACAGAATTCAATGAGAAAATCATAAGAGCGAGAAAAGAAGAAAACAACCAACAAACAATGATGTCACAAGAGAATATAAAGAAGGGAATTATTGCAGCAAAGCCTGAATTTCTTCTTTTTACTGTCATAATCCAGTCTGGTTGCACACCAAAACAGATTTTGGGCCTTTCTCTGTTTCCAAAATCGAAATTCCGCCTTACAGATATTACATAATCTTCTGTTACATGTGTACTGACCAATGTCTAAGCTAGGTAGACAGGTGCTTGTGAATGGTGCGGTGCATATAACGAAGTTGCTAGATATCCTGGCCCATTTACAGAAATTAAGACAGAACATGGATGAGATATTGAACTAAAGCCTTAGGTCACTCAGTCTCCTCTCTGGAACTGTAAGCCGGGTATCTCCATTTTGAAACAAGTATGCCAGTCTCTTGGCCAGGACGATTGTTGGTACTTCTTTCTCATGCGTAGTTACTAACGAAGCAGGTTCAGATATGTGAAACGCAATGGTGCATATTAAAATTACAGGAAAGTTTCAAGACAAATACAGGAATGTTGAGCCTAACTTGTAACTCATCACGCAGAAGTGGCAAATGCAGGCTGACCTCTGAAGGTAATAACGTATCAGGTCATGAATTTGTCTACAGGAGTGTGGTAAATAAAGGTAAAGTGATCCCGTTACAGACCTGGTGTGTCCCACAGGGTGGGTAGAGTTATAGCTCTACTACTACATGACCGCGGCACTAGAAGGGGGTGAGTGGTCAGCAGCACGACCCGGCCGCACTTTACCCCCGGGAAAGACCCGGTACCCATTTTACAGGAGGCTGGGTCGGCCCCAGGGCCGGTCTGGACGGCCGAAAAAAATCTCATCTCCACCAGGATTCGATCCCGGACCGTCCAGCCCGTAGTAAGTCTCTACACCGACTGAGCTACCCAGCCCACTAGAGTGGGGTAAATACCACCTATATTTTTAACCTTTGAAACAAGACAGAAATTAGTGATTAGAATGACGTCATGGCCACTTTACTCCTGATGTAACCTCTCGTATATACTAGAAAGGTTAGTTGGGTCTCACAGCTTCTGTGGCTGCGGCTGTAAACATAATTGTGACCATACCGGGAACGGAATCCCGGCGATTCTGTCGGAAGTCAGTCGCAATAATGAACGAGCTGTCTTGGTTCGTGATAAGATTGTATCAACAGTGAAGTCATACTGATGTTTATCTTGACTATTTGAAGAATCAGTTCAACCCAAGGGACCGGAAAGCAGAAGAGAAAAGAAGAACGTAATTGAAACAGGCGTTTTTTGGCCGTCTTCGGCGACATCGTGTGAAAGGCTTCAAGTGCTCGCAGCTTCTCACGAGATTCGCAATAAGATGAAGTTTTGTTCTTTCTAGCAATAAAACTGGGAATCAGATTTGGCGATGCATTGTGTCCACATTGAAATAAGCCCAAGAGAAAAAACGCAGAACTAAATTGATCTAAGAAACCTCCTGCCGTCGTCCCCAGTTTTTCTCAATACGAGTAGCAAGAGGTTTTTAGGAGGCTTCCATAAACCGTTGAACGCAGCCTGAATGGAGAATAATGAACTGGAAACAGTTTGAAGTGAAACAATCTAGGCAAAATCGAGGTACTCTCCCAGAATTTTCCTGATTGGGTTCAGGAAAAACAAGAAAATCTTCATTCGTAATAGCCATTACCCGGCCGATATCCAAAGCGGGAAACTGCCGAATACACACACAGATGTTTACCGCTGAACCAAACTGCTTTGTGCCAGCAAAAAATAAAATTATAACTTATGGTCACGTAATAATCTAAGTATCCTCACAGGCTGCAAACCTAACAAGTCAAAATTGCATGTATGAAGCAATTAAGAGCAGACTGATTGAAATCATTGAAAGCTTGCTAACATGCCGTGCAAAATAATTTGTGTTCCAATTTGCTATACAAAAATATAAAGATTGATAGTACATATTAACTAAAATTTTGCCCGTTGTTTTGTATGGATGAGAAACTTGGTCTTTGCATTGAGGGAGGAACATACGTGTTTGACAATAGGGTGTCGAGGAAGACATTTGGGCCAACGAAGGATGAAGAAACAGGAAAATACAGTAGACTCTATAATGAAAAGATTCATGATATGTACTTCGCACCTTATATTTTGGTGGGGGAAACCGCAATGAAAGAGACAACCTGGAAGGCCTACGTGTACAAAACAGAATAATATTAAAAGAGGCTTTCAGGAAAGGGGATGAGGGCATGGACTGCATTGATACGGCTGATGACAGGTACAGAACATGGTAATTAAAATGGCAGCCTTCAAAAAATACATGAAATTTCTTGAGTAACTAAGGAATTTTAAGCTTCTGGAGAAGGACTACGCTTCACGGATTTAGGAGTTATCATGCTGAGGTGTTCTTATACATGCCACTGTTCAATCCAACACTTCAGAGGGACATGTCGCCACAATTTCCGCTGAATGCTGACATCTAATTGCCGGAACAAATAGAGTTACATAATGCTAACCTCCGCTTTATAAAACCGTGCTTTCGGTAGGCTCTCTGAGGGTTGTAGCGGTAGGCTAATATTCTTGTAAGGCGTCATAATAGGAAAGGCTACCATCCGCTGTGTGTTTTCAATAGACTTTACTCCACTTATCAATATCAGTTTATTGTGTAAGTTTCTTCAACACACACACATATTAACCTTTTGACGCCTAATGTCAACTATAGTGGTCGTACCACACCGCTAACCTCTAAAGTTGCATTTTTTTACATTTATTCAACAAATATAGGTACTGAATATTTTAAACACGGTATATACTCTCCGTTTTTTTCTCTTGAAAATGCAGTTTGTTTCATAATTTTAACGTATTTGTTTCCTGTATTATTCACATTTTATATACAGAATGTGCTAAAATTAAAAAAAAAAATAATAATTCCGGCGCCAAAAGGTTAAATAAATAAACCTGCATTTTCAGTCCTGATACAAGTCGCATAGACCTTCAATAATACCGCTGCACAACGGTTGACACAAGTAAGTTCTAACCAAATGTCTTTGAATTTTTTAAGACATTAATATTATAAAACTTCTGGGAATAAAATTTGCGGGTTTTCAAAAGGTTTTGTGTTAAATACATTCAAATATACATATAGAGGGACAACAAGGGACCGACGTTTTGCCGTTGCAGGCACACAGGCACATCCCACATCATCCATGAACGTGGAATTTGGAACCTCGGAGCTATAAACATTTTCCGCTAAAGACAGTTTCCCGTTAGGTTCAGGTTACGTTAAGACACGCTTTGCTATAACAATGTACTTTATAACGTGCCACTCGCAAAAAAAAAAATCGAAGAAATACGATTTTAATTCTATCCTGTGCATATTTCATCGGTATCTGCATACCGAATTTTACAGTAACCTGTTTCGTACACTCTGAGCTGCAGCATGTAAACAGGAACAAATCCTCAGAGTGTATTCATGTTGTGTAAACTGTGAGAAAATTCAAACACGGTTTAAATTTAGTGTAGATATGGAAGCGAATCATCTGGTCCAGAACAAAAACCAATAAAGCGCTTTTGTATAGACAGAAATGATTTTAAAATTTCGACAAAGCTGCTTCACGCAGTAGCTATAGCCACATACATGGCGTCGATTGGCTTTGCTGTAATAAACTGACAGAAATTACAAAGGAGAGGGCATTTTTACGTGCTGGATTTCTAAGGCAAATTTACCTAAATTTGTGATATAATTTACTTTGCGTTAAACACCCCAATCTCATGGCTTATTCATGGAAAGCCATAACCCCAAGCAATTTAATAGTTTTTCCATGGCAAGAAATCTGATAGGCTTTCCCCATAAGAAACGGCCTAAATAAAGCCTTAGGCGGCAAATATAAAGACACTTTGGAGTAAATGCCTTCGCACTGGAATATTTTACAATGCTTTCACGATATCGCTGATTGTATTTCCTCTCTCTGTCGCGCACATATTTTATTTTCTAAGCCACAAAACCCCACGGTTTTACAGTATAAACTTTATACGATGTTTGCTCCTAAAATATATCTTTGTACAACTTGACTGCCATTCCACAAAGTGGATTTGGGTAACGTCTATGTACTTCAGTTACGTCAGCAACAGGAGTCAGACGGTACTAAGCTATTTTATTAAGTGAGTCTGCACGACGAAGTAAACAGTCTGGCAGCATACGCTGCGTTAGTAAAAAAGTATCACATCTAACGGCTCAAAGAAGAGGACACGTGCAGCCACCAGAGAAGTTAGTGTGTGTGTGTGTCGGTGTGTGTGTGTGTGTGTGTGTGTGTGGGGGGGGTATGTGTGTGTGTGTTTTGGTGTGTGTGTCGGTGTGTGTGTGTGTGGGGGGGGTATGTGTGTGTGTGTGTGTGAGTGTGTGTG
>Ga0123354_10002633_pt1 | contig 23963 bp, 19 predicted proteins | sample TergutLab28metaG_2_FD_97872 | JGI IMG/M metagenome (GOLD analysis project Ga0123354, IMG submission 97872) | Labiotermes labralis P4 segment gut microbial communities from Petit-Saut dam, French Guiana - Lab288 P4 | ecosystem: Host-associated > Arthropoda: Insects > Digestive system > Gut ... | reverse complement strand
TTTTTTCCCCCAAGAACCCCCCATCAAATCGGGGGGCCCCCCCCCCCCCTTTCTTTGGGAACATGGGGTGTTTTTTCCCCCCCCCCCCCCCCATTAAAGTAGCCAGGACATGAAGTCAACCACACACTTCCATCAAGAGCCATGACTAAAAGAGCAAGGAACTATACTAATGCTTCCCTTGTGTAGTGTTTCATTAAGGATAGGGACAACTTAACTGTTATGTGGTTGTGTGAATGAATCATTGGACTGTGATTTATACAGTAAATTAGATGTGATTTTGTTTTATAATAACCTTTATCGACTGAACAGGATACCCTTGTCCTATTAAATGTAAATCTTCATGGACAAAAGAGGAAATGCTGCTCCACACAGGTGCAGGTAGGCACAGTCTGGCCAACAATTGGTGTATTGAGATTTAAAGGCTAAACGATAAAGGTTAAGTCATCCTTAGGGTATGTCAACTGGGCCACTTTCTATTTTATAATTTGAATATTTGTTGCCTTACTTTCTTCCTGTACATTACAAGGTCTTTCTGGTGGTCTCTTTGTGAAGATGTTGACATAGATACCAAAGATAACACAAAAATGTAAAATAGACCTAAAAGGTTAGGGTGCAAGAGTGTGAACTGGATTCATATGACTCAGGATAAGGATCAGTGGTGAGTTTTTGTCAGTGCTGTAATGAACATTTTGGCTCCATAAAATGCAAGGAATTTTGATTAGCTGAGCAAGTGGTGCATTTTCAAGAGGGGCCTTGCTTAGTTTAGTTTTTCACATACTGAAAGTCCTATTATGTAGGAGTAAATTCACAGAAGATCCTTGACAGACAGACAGACAGCAGAAGAAACGTTAAGGATGTTAAGTAATGATGTTGACATGGATTAAGAAACTGAATCATGACACAGTATGACATTAAAATAAATACTATAAAAATTAATTATAGTGAGGACCCAGAAACTGACTGCCAGAGCCATGGCATGGTCTGGTAACAGTGTAATATCAAATTATGATATATGCCTGAGTTGCAATAGCTAGCCAGGATAGCACAGTCGGTATAGTGACTATGCTACAGGCTGACAGCCAAGGATGTGAGGTGCAATTCCTGACAAGGGCATGGATTTTCCTGTTCTCCAAAATATCCAGACCGTATCTGGGGGCCCACCAACCCTTCTACTGAATTGGTAACAGGGTTGCTTTCCCTAGAGTAAATCAGCTGGTGCTTCAAGCTAACCACATCTGTTTTAGTGCAAAGGTCAGAATGAGTGGAGATATATTTCCATTCCCTCATATGCCTTCATAGTGTGTACAGGAGCAACATTTTGCCTGTCTGCTTGTAAATCACACATTTGTTGTACTGTATAATCATCCATCATAGCACTAAGTGTTTACTATAACATAACAAATTTCAGTCCCATTTTTTTTGAGTGAGGTCATGTCAGTATTTTCTGTCACACTGACTGCAGTCACTTACAGTGTTAGATGTGAAAGAAACCTCACATCTGACTGTTGTACAGAGTGTATTTCACAGACCAAGGACCTTTACTTCCACTTTTGTACAAAGTAAAGTCTTCTGTTTTTTTATCGACTTGGTTTTGGTGAAGTTACCTGCGAGATGATGTGAAAGTTGTTTCCTTGTTCAGACAAATATTTGCTTTGACAATAATTATTCCTTGTTTACCATTCACTAAACATGATTGATCCGTCTCAGGGGCAGGGACATGTGGCAGACTGTTATCAGTATGGTACTGAAGCTTTGGTTTCCATAAAATGATAGAAATTCCTTGACTACCTGAGGAACTAAGCTTTTCAAGGAAGAGTCTGCTCCATGGAGTTGGTTGATCGGTTGTTGGGTTGGCTGGTCGGTTGGTTGTTGACAAAACACAGCATCTTCCCTCTGTAATTTTTTCCCTTTTTAAATAATCATTATAGTATATTGCAAGAGACTGTTAACACTTTTAGTCACTAAGTAACACAACCTTGTTGACTGACCAGCATCCTGACCAAACATCTGTCCATGTCATTTTCATCCCAAAGGATGAAAGGAGCCTGCGGATACTTGTCACAAGATGGCATAGTATGTAGTTGTTTACTGGCTGTGTTGATCTCCTCAGACAGAAATGTGAAAAATATCCCAGACATTACAGACTATTCTTAGTAAGAGAAAAGTAGGTAAAGTTGTTTCTGCACATGCTAAGAATGTGTGTTGGAACAGAGGTACAGACCCACTCTTAACCTTGGTGTATGATGTAAGTAAGTGGTAAGCTTGGTGCTGCAGCTGCTTTACTCCCTTGGAAAGTTCCCCTCATACCTACTGCGCAGGAGGCTGGGTGGACACCAGAGCCAATCTGGGTGTTTTGGAGAAGAAAAAATGTCTTGGTCCTTCCAGGAATCAAATCCGATTCTTCATTTTTCCAGCCCATTGCCTAGTCACGACACTGACTCCCTTTATGAAGGTCACCAGTTCAAATTCATACTGACTTTACTCCACTTATAAATGCCACCACGTTTGCGGAACATTCTCTCATCGAAGCCAGAATTATCCAGTGCATTTCTCACACCCACATCCAGGATTGAGTGGGAAGGCTTTTTTTCTCCATCTTGACAATTCAGGAACCTCATCTGAAACAAAAATTCTGCATTGTAATTACTAGTTCATACAAGACATATTTTTTCACATATGATAGCTTCTGAGTTAATAAAAAATTTGTTCCATTAGTGTGTGTAATAATTCTACAAAAAGAAATGTATGGAACAGGCTCATTGATGTCATTTAGTGTGTCAGGTCACTACATACACTGTGTGTATACCAGTACTGACTTAATTACTTACTTACTTACTCCATGGAGCAGAGTCCTTGAGAAGCTAACATTCCTTAGCTAGTCAAGAAATTCCCCGCATTTTATGGACCCCGAAGGTTCATTACCATATTTACAAGAGCCCACCACCTGTCCCTATTGTGTACATACCAATTACATTACATTTTCATCTGTTTATTTCTCCATAATATTTCTTTACTGTGTCATGGCTTACCAAATACAATAGGTGTCAAAGTTACCAGTGAGTCCAGGGAACAGAAGTGTTTTGAAACCTTATCCAGATCTGATGTGAGAATTTTAGTGCTGGAATATCATTCCTAGACCATGAAATCCTCCATGTTATAAATTACTGATGTGTTGTTCTTGATAAAATCCTATTTGTCTGAAGGTGACTTTTTTTTTTCATGGGGTTGTCTCAAAGAAAAGTGTTTCCTCATAATCTCATGACAGCCAAACAACTAAAGGAGTGTACGCAACAAGAAGTTAGAGCTGTCCCACAATAAATGTTGCAGAGGGTGAGAGAAAATTTGCAAGTTGATGTGAAAAATGGAGAGCACCTAGAGGACACTATTTTCAAAACAACCTGATTTCTTTAAAAAATAAAATTCAAGTATGTAACTTAAGTATGCCAAAGAGGTAAAAAATTTTGAGCAAGTATAAATTTGTTATTTACTTATTAAAAAAGGTATCTTCCTGTGCTCCATCCTGTACAACAGTGTCTGATACCTACTGCTTATACAACATTGTCTGATGCTTACTGGTTATTGTCAGTGTCTGATACTGCTAATGCAACAATCATACACTGTGCGGTCCGAAAGTTTCAGGACTGATTTTTTTAAAAAATCAAAGCAACATGAGGAAGACACATGCCTTTTTTTTTTAAATTCAAAATAAGCTCCATTGGCATATATACATGCTTTTGCACAGTCGTACAGTTTCTGAAAATCTGCCAAAAATTCCTCTTCTCGGACCTTCTTTAATTCATCAGTAAACGGCTTCTTGGAGTTCAGCAACATCCACAAAAGTTGAGTCCTTTTATTTTCATTTTCAACTTGGGGAACAGAAAATAGTCTGGTGGAGATAAATCTGGAGTATGGGGGGTGATAAAGGGTTGTAACATTTTTTTGGGTCAAAAATTGGCAAACAATTGTAGCTTTGTCAGTGGGCGCATTATTGTGCAACAAGAAAAATTATTGAGAGCAGAACGCAGCTGGATGAACCCACTGAATGCGCTTCAGGAGGTGATCCATTACTCCTTTATAAAATTCTGCATTTATTGTTTTTCCCGTCTGGTACAAATTCTTTGTGCACTACACCTTGAGAGTCGAAAAAATTATCAACATGATCTTGATGCAGGGCCTTTGTAACTTCAGTTTCTACCTCAGTTCAAGTCGATTTTGGACAGCCACCCCTCTCGTAATCTTCTACCAGCTCCCTTCCATCTCAAAATCGAGAATACCACCTAAAAACGTTTGATTGGTTCACAGCCTCTCTCCCATAAGCCTTTTACACCAATACTAGTGTTCCTGTCGCAGATAGACCGGCTTTGAAACAAAATTTTATGGCAACTCTGTTTATTTTCTGCATCCATGATGTATGAAGAAAACTGACTTTACAAGACAAGTTATAACTCGTACGATGTCAAGGATAAACAAACAAAACTCAGTGTATGCACAGCTGTTGGTTGATAGTACTTAGTTGGTTGGCCAACGATCGCTCTAGTTCTCTTATTTAAAAAAAAAATCAGTCCTAAAGCTTATGGATCGCACTGTGTATTTATTATTTGTACAGAACTGTTTAATACTGCTTACTCAAGAGTGCCTGATACTTATGCAATAGTGTCTGATATTTATGCAGCAGTGTCTGATACTTACACACTCATCCAGAATCAAGTAGCTGTTCTGCATCTGAAAGAAATGACAACTTGAGTTTGCTTTATAAATTAGGCTGGTCTCACTCTGTTATAATGTTGATGTTATAATCTTGAACTTTAAAGAATTGTTTTAACTATCTGGGAAAACCTACAGCAGAACACTTTTGAGCTTTGTTTCTGCATGGAAACTTTTCAGATTAATTTTCCATTGGTTTTTTGTCCAGCAATAAAGGCTCGTACTTGTAATGTTAAAATTTCTTGCTTAGCATATTTATTATGTATACCATTTTTCCACCTTATAACTTTGTATTGTCACAAGAAAATTTCCCATTTAATACAAGTTAAGACATTTATTCCCCTGCAAATAACTCTGAAAATGGCCTAGGAAAATAAGCTCTGGAACATGTAAGGCGACTTTAGTATGATTGAACAAGATAGTACCTTGCTTGGATTTTTTAATCCTTACAACATTCAGTGCTCAGGCTGTAATTACGATTCAGACACCAGTGAACAAAATTTGAATTATTTTTTTGTTGGGCATGGAAATGTTGTGGCCTGCCTGTTCTTTCAACAATTCTGCCAGTAGTTCACTCTATGTAGCAGGTGATGGTAGGCTGGTGAGTGAATAGTGAAAGTATGTGGAAGGATGCATCCATTGAGGAGGATCCTTGTACGTTCCTGGAGGGTCTGTGAAAAACCATGAACAATTTATCTCAGGATAGCCAGTCTCCAGTCTGAGGTTTTTGAACCCAGGTTCTTCCAAACATCAAGTACAGTACCATCCAATTCACTGCAATGTTTGGTGTAGCTTTTTGTGTCTGATAACAGGGATGAACTTCATCAAATAACCTGATGTTGTGAATGGGCCAGGACAGCTCAGTTGGTACAGCGACTCACTACAGGCTGCACAGTCCGGGGATGGAGTCCTGGTGGGGTGAGTTTTCCTGCACCCATCCAGACTGGCCCTGGGGCCCACCCAACTTCCTATACAATGGGTACCGGGTCTTTCCTGGGGGTAAAGTGGCCAGGGTTTGGCATTGACCACCCACCCCCATCTAGCGCCGAGGTTAAAGAAAGAGTAGAGCTATGCCTGTACTCCCTCTTTGGGCTCTAATAGCCTGTTTTAGGGTGAACTTTGACTTTTCCTGGTGTTGTGAATGATAAGTACAGTACAGCTCCCTTAATCCAAAAGCTGGTACTCCAGATATCCTGATACTTTGGCAGATGAGGAAATTAGTCCCAAGTTCAGAAGTTTTGACATTGATGACATCCACTACACATAGTGATTCCATGACTGTATCATATTATCTAGGGTTCATTGAGCTGTTATAATGGCTTCCAAAGATCCAAACATGAGTAAGCAAGGTGCTGCTGATAAGAGGAAGCACATAACATTATGCTTCCACAGAAACTTGAAGCAGTTTGGAGGCCAGAACTTGACGAAAGCTGCATAAGGACATCCAAGTGGAATTCTCCAATTAATTGTACACCCAAAATATTTATACTGTAACCACTTTTCTTCTTCAAGTTCCCTCTTTGTTGTATTAAAGTATTCAGAAGCCTGCATAAAAAATTCCACATACTACCAGTTTCTCACAGTTGAGTACCACAAAAGTTGTTCTTTCCAGTTAGCATCTAACACAATGACAATTTTTGCCTGTAAATGTCACAATTTTGGTTTCATGATTGTGAAGATGGCTGATATGGGTAGAGCATACAATATGTGACATAGGTGAGAAATGTACACATGCTTTTGCTCAGGTAACCTGAAGGGAAGAGACACAGCTTATGCAGGAGGATAATTCTAAAACTGATCTTGAAGAAACAATGTGTGAGGATGTGGAATGGATTTATGTAGTTCTGAACAGGAAATGGTGGTACACTGTGAGCATGGTGTTGGGCCTTCCAAGTTTCATGAAGGAAAGGGGAATTTTGTGGAGTAGCTTTGCAACTAGTAGCTTCTCAAGGACACATGAATGCAGAAACTCCCAAAATGTTCTGTTGCAGTTATTCTCTCTGTAGTTTCTTTTTGTGTGCATTCTTAGGAACACACTTCAGTGTCATAGCTAGAGGGTAGTCATGGCTGCTGTTGATACATTTGATCAAGCTTAGAACTATGACCATAATATAATGGTGTCTGCCATTATCTGTGTCCTTGTCGGTGAATACATGGAAGGACAAGTACACAGTAATTTGAAAGTTCTTTTTTTCTTCTTTTCATCCTTAGCTTTTATGGATTGTTCCAATTCAGAATTAACTTTACAAACTCCAAGTCTCCAGTTTTTCTTGCATGGAGGATCAATTCATCATATGACTTCTACCTAAACAGATTATCTCTCTCACACACACACACACACACACACACACACACACACGTACGCATGCATGCACGCATCCTTGCCCTGAGTGTAATTCAGATCCATACTGACAGTCTTCAGACGGTCCAACACAGTAAATGACTTTGGGTATGTAATCACTGTGACTTTGTTTTGAATAGTTAGGTGATAATCAGAGTCCCTGTTTGAAAGGCTTACGCCCTGCAGTCCCTCTGTGCAACTATTTTGGTACTAAAGTAGTCTGTTACTGCTTTGTTCCCACTCTGCCTCTTGCAGTCTTTGTCCCACTTAACAGTATACACTTGCTAGATAAATTAATTAAGGAACCAACCAGTGAATTCTGAATGTTGAAGTTATTGTGACCTATAAAATGGTGGATTAACACACATAAGCTGTGTACGTAACAATACTTTTCAGTGGATACTACCTTCACATTAGATTCTGCCACAAGGAATGGAATATGTTTGTGACGTTGCAGAAATTCTTCAAACTGTTCTTCAGTCACATAAAAATTTTCAGCTTGTCTGAGAGCATCAGGACCTACATTCTCTCCATCCAGAAGCAAGCACTGAAAAACCTGCAAGTGTGACATACACACATGGGTGAGAAACTTATTCTCTCAAATGGAGGGAGGAGCATAGGCTGAGGGTGTTTGAGAATTGGGTGCTGACGAAGATATTTGGGCCTCAGACGAGGTAACAGGGGAATGGAGGAGACTGTATAGTGAGAAACTTCATGATCTGTACTCATCACCAAATATTATTTGGGTGTAGAAATCAAGAATAAGATGGCCATGGCATGTAACACATAAGGGAGACAGGAGAGGTGGATACAGTGGTTTGATGGGGAAACCTGAAATAAGAGGCCACTTGCAAGACCTAGGCATACATGGGAGGATACTATTGAAATTTATCTTCAAGAAATAGGATGGTGGGGCTTAGACTCAATTGATCTGGCTCAGGATGAGGACAGGTGGCAGGCTGTTGTGAACATGATTATGAACCTTTGGGTTCCTAAAATGTAGGGAGTTTCTGGATTACTTTAGGGAGTTTTTGCTTGTGAAGAAGAACTCTTCTATATGAGTTAGTTACTCACAATTGTGCAAGTTACTTGTATTTATTACAGCAGGATGTAAGACCTAATCGGGAATGGTGCACTTCTGATAAATGCTCTTTGTCTCGTGCCTCCAGCTGTGGTCTCTGCTGATCTTACTGGCCTCTGCTCAACTAGGCACCCATAGAGCAAATTCTGTTACTCCTGCAAGAGGGTGCTCATGATGACAAAGGCTGTCACAGGGGACCTACAGCATTATATAAGCTGTACAAAGGTCTGACACACAAATCTTGCTGGGGATCAGACTCAGAACCCTCTGAAAAAGAGTCCATGATCTTACACTGATAGCTCAGCTGGAGTATTTGGACTGCCTCTGACAGAAGAGTTTGCTTTTCAGTTTCCAATTAAAGAGTGGACTGAACCATAAATGTAATTTAGAGAGGGAATGGTGAGATGTAATTGGGTTTATGCATTATAAGAAAGAAAACCAAATTGAAGTGTCTTGAAGGCTCATTGTCAGTCATCTGCTTCCTTAAAAGGACTAGATATAGAAGGAGTTAAATTCTGGAGACACCTGAATGGAGTGTATGGGAAGAGCATAGTAAAACTTTTAGTGTGGGTGATGATCAGGCCTGCAGTTGCTATATAAACCAGATGAAGTAATTTCTAGAAAATGAAAGATTTGTGTCATTCAATGACATGGTAAAGAGCCCTAATGTGAGAGTTGTGGTGTGCACCAGTGCAACAGGACAGGCTGTACTGTGACAGTTGTGGTGTGCACCAGTGCAACAGGATGCCTGTACTGCAATGGTTGTGGTGTGCAACAGGACAGGCCATACCACCTTTTGTCATAATGAAAGGAATTAGGCAGAGGGTGCCTACTACAGAAGAAGGCATCAAGGTTGTGTGTGCATTAGTCTGAATCTGTGTACATAACACAAGGTATGTTTAACACTTTAAACAGCGAGTTAAATCCCATCTGCCATTTGCTAGCATTATTAGGAGCTCACCATATTCTCCACGTTAGCAGGATAAGGGTTAAATCTCCCTGAACACAGGGAGAAGTCAAAGTTTTGTTTTTGTCTTGCTTTTCGTTAATAATTCTGTTCTTTTAAACTTACTTGTTCTATTCTTTTAGTATAACATCTGTATGGAAATTATTTGAAAATTTGTGTTTTGCCACCATGGAAAAATATACCAAAATATTAGTTTATTCTTTAAGTTGTTGAGATGACCATAAATTACATATTGTGCTTCTGTTTTATGTATCTGTATGATGTCTCATTTTTTGCTCAGCTATAAGGGGAAGTTGCAAAAATGTACCTATTTGTAGTTTGCACATATGTTCATTTGTAATATCAGAATTGGTCAACTGAATTTCATGAAATTTGATGTGGGGGGAGTCTTAGTAATATCTGTCAATACATGCCTGATTTGGATTTAAATCAGATGTCACTGACAGTTACTTTACATGAAGACCTACATGTATTCCTGGGCTCGTTAGGTGTGACATGCTAAATATGGATTGGAGCAAAAAATGAAGCAAGAGCTGTGGAGAAAAAATTTGCATTTTGTGCCCAATACACTTTTTTACAGGTCTTACGATTTTCAAGGCAATCAAATACAACAGGATTGTTATACATTCTGTGCAATCCCTGAATTGTTCTATTGTGTATTTTCTCAAGTTTATTGGAACCTGCAGGTTCTGCAATCCTAATTTGACATTCCTGTGCATATTACCTTCCATCGGATCGGATTTAGCTTCAGCATCCTCTCAGTCATGTCCTCGTCAATGTTGTATGTATTCACAACTGTGTTTATTTTGAAGGCCACTTTGTACTGATGACACCATCTACGGATTTTTATCAGCTTTTCCACGTGGTTCTTATTTCCTTGTCCACGTCCAATAGCCCTGTTTGTTTCTTCATTAAATGAGTCACATGAGATGGCAAGAATGTCGAGATACTGTCCTGCAAACAACCATTGCCAGCAACAGATGACATGTTTCCAGTACCTGTGCACTATGGTCAGGCTTATTAACTACTGTAAAATATGGAACAATTAATTTTATGCGGCATGTGCCAGAGGAATACATTGGAAGGATGAAACAGATGAAGAGTGCTGGGAAGCTAACAGAATGCAAGCAGCCCACAATCACCATAAGGCACCTTGTTAACAACACTGGTAGAGACAAGTTACAAAACTGTGTTACTGTCCCTATTTTAACAATTTGTTCGCTTTAAAGGCGGAGTCTGCTTTCAGCAAGATGGTTGGGGTATGTCTATTTGACTTGTCCTTTCACAGTTATTGTCAAAGAAATTAATAATTTCTGTCAATGTCACTCATATTTAAGTGACAAGAACATACACTAGTAAGAAAGCAACCTCAAAGAAAGAAAATGTCTCTCCTTTAGTGAAATTTAGTGTAATTTGTGTTTAGTTGGTGTTATGTAAGATTTAGAAGAGTGTCGTGTGTGTGTGTGTGTGTGTGTGCTTGTGTGCATGGTTAGCTGTTGAAGGCAGGGAAAGATGAATGTTTGTATGTGCCTTGCATCTCTACGAAGTCAGATTACCTGATGATCCTATTAGCAGATATGAGTTCTAATGTGAGGGCATACAGGTACTGAGCTGATTTGTTGTACTGTTCCAACAGTCACTGTGTCCTACTCGTCAAACTAGTATGATTTTAAGTAACATGCAAGGCTATTTATAGGACAAATGGTAAGGGATGCTTCACAGATCATGACTGGACCTGGTACAAGGATGTTTTAATGCCAGTACTTTCCCTCATAAGTTACCAATTCCTTTTACTTCCCAAGCAACAGCCAGAGCAGCCTACTAACAGTTGTGCACAGCCATTTATCCTGATATGTGCCTAGAGTGACTCACATCCGTGTGCTATCAGTAAATGATAGTGAAGTGATTATCCAAAGTAGGTGGGCATTGTTCTTTTTAAATGTTACTTGAACAATATGATCAACTGCTAAGATTATATTGTGTCTCAGATAAATGAACGAACATAGATCATAATGACAGGGGAAAAGTGAAGTACTCAGAGAAAATGTTGTCCCAGTACCAATTTATCTACCACCACAAATCCCCCTGACCTTGGTTGGAACCTGGGCCTCTGTGGTAAGAGGCTGGTGATTAATCACTAGAGCCATTGCAAGGACACATCCAGTTTTGATTTCACATCGTAGTGGATGTGGCTATTTTAGTGTCATGGAAATATTTAAGTTGATATAGTTTGAATGTGTGTTTTTGTGTGACTGATACAGAGTGTTCTGCTAGAAAGTGTTGGAGAAAAGTTCACTGTAAACATCTTGAGCTAAAAATTCAGAACACCTAAGAGCTCTGTGTGGTAGTACTATAGTACTTGCAAAAAGATAGGACATTACGGCCTCCTGATTTCAGTATTACTGTCATAGGTGCAATTATGTAAAGGTTTCCTTGACTGTCTTGAAGATTCCAAAATTGTCCAGTTATTGGCATCTGTAAGTGTTAGTGCAGTATGATGAACTACACAACCAGAACTCATTTTCAGGCCTGTGTTTATTTCTTCCAAAGAAACCTTCATGTATGTAGTAAGCAACTAGAGTGCTGTCATTCTGAAATTCAGATACTGTAGTGTCTGATCATTACGTAATTCCTGTACCATTTCCATAAACTTTTTACTCTGATTTGTAACTTAGTAAAGTGATTAGATGGACAGCCAGGTGTCAAATGCTGGCAGAGGCACAGGACCTTTTTTCATCACCACCATATCAAGAATGATCCTTCTTAGCAACCTTTTCTTCTCTTCCAGACATGGATCCATTCTGCTTCAGGGAGTTTAAAGAACTTTTTTCCCCACAGTTGAATCAGAAATTCTGTAATTGCTGACCGTAAAATGTTATTGTAGGCAAGTCAAGCAAGTTTCAGTGGGGTGGGTATGTAGTATGATTGGGACTGGAGTACTGGATCCAGAATTTGCTCTTAAATCTCCTGATTAACAGTACCTCATCTGTGTCAGTTTAATCTCTTCCATTAAGTAAATACATTAGAGTTCCTTTACTCTGGGCGCTGGAAATCCTAACACTCTTGCATTTGAGTAAAACTCCTGATCCACAACATCCTGGTCCTTCAGCATCCCTGGTAGATATGGAAGAGATCCCAGACAACACAAAAGGGGACCCTGATAATCCCTGAACCAGCAGCTGAAGGAGATACCTGAGTGGAATACTCATTAGTTGTTCAGCCCAAGTATAGGAGCAGTAACAAAATATTACCTGTAAGGACTTAGGTTTCTATAGGTACCATTTGATAGTCTGACACCTGTATGGTCCTGTTGGTGCTGGATTAAAGGAATTATATTGTAATTACAAAGTGTATTAACATAATTTTAATAATTATGTCACCACTTAACTGTAAGCATAGTAAGAAAGTAACATACCATACTTCCGGAACCATGCCTCTGTAACAATACTTCCATTGCTGACTATCGTCACACTTGGCAGTTGAAGCACTTCCTTGCAGTAGTAAACAAGCTGCCCCAAATAACGACCTCTTTCGGGCAGAAATGGTTCTCCTCCAGAAAAGTTCACTTTTTCCATTCCTGAAACATGCTGTAACTGACTAAAACATTTTCTTTTTAAAAATATTCTGAATTTTCATGTACCTTTGTATGTTGCACAGATTAGTGCAATCAGCAGTGGTTGAGTCTACAGAGGGTCTTCCTGCTAAGTTACATGGTTCTTGAACTTGTGAGTACTGGCCGGTACCAGCCTACCTTCATATCAGGGCTGCCTTTTCATCCCTACACAAGCCTAGACCAACACATTCCAGTTAAACTTGGTTTCTAAAGGGTTAACTATACTTCTACTCAGAGTGTCAAGGATAGTTCCCAAAGCCACACAATTCCAAGCACACCAGACATTCTCAAAATTGCACGATTTGAGGTTCTCTCAACGATGTTGCTGAAGAGTGAAGTGTTGTGTGTCAAGTGTGCTGCTGTGTTGTTGGACAAGTACTTCCTAGTGTTTTGAAGGAGCAATTACAGGGTCTTGAAGGATCATACTGCTTGCAATTTTAGATCAAGAAGGTCAAAAATAATTGGATTACTTGAGGCATGAAGATGAAGGCACTATGATCCTTCAAAACATATGACTACAGGCTATATGTCGCCACCCTTGCACCAGTTGGTGGTAACAGCTGTCGTGTGTGCTAGGTTGCTTGTACAGTATGTATTTTCCATCAGTTTTAATGATTTTCATTCCTTATCAATAATATTGGCAATAGAATTCTGACACTAAAACAAATAATCTGATATTTTATGTTGTCAGTCATGGGCACTTTAGTTTTGTGCTTAATTTATTAAATTTCTATGAGGGCTGAACCTGTGCGTAACATTTTGGGGAGGGGCAGCTCAAGTGCCCCCTTGTGTCCTTATGCTGTGCTACCAGTTCACCAGGTTTGATGCTGTGTGAGCGGATGATTTTGTTCACTCAACTACATTCTTTATGTTCCTCATATTAACCTCATACTCAGCTGCCAATGAAAACAGAACACTCTCCATTTCATCAGTTTTTCGTTTAAAAGTATGTCTGACAGTTTCATTTACACTTGACTGATCCTCAAAACAAGCTTGTCCAGTTATAAAACCAGTCACACAATATCTCCAAAAAGATGCACACAAGAAATGAATTCTTCAGACCGAAACAAATGCAAATAAGGTTACAAGAAATATTACCTTACAGATCCATAAAAATTATTACTTGAATGTGTAAGATTTACAGTAGACATGAAATATACATATATCAATAAAGAAACAAATCTTAACACTTCAAAGACTGAAAGTAATCTGTGTTATATGTAAAGATTCAGTTTTTACCTCACAAAGAACACAGTTTCCATTACAATGATTAATTGCTGGATGTTGTATAGAGAAACAGTGTTTGTTTATTGAAAGGATCGTGTGAAACAAATACATTTTGTAGCCAAAATGCAAAGCTTTGGTCTTATAAAGAATTACTTTTGTGGAGACCATGATTGTGGCCTAGTTTCGGCGACTAAACCACCTGTATGGTTTTCATGAAATTCGGTATAGGCGTTCTTTAAAAACAAGGTTGTTGAACAAGCATGAATTTCTTGAAAATCGGCTAAGTGATTGTTGTACTTCACTTAAGGGCGTAAATTAAATTTTGCGGTATTGTAGTTTGATTTGGATGACATTTGGTACAGCAGAGGTCCACAGAAATGTACTGCGTGATGGTGAGATTTGCAAAAACAAGTGCAGTAAAAACAGTACTTTACTATGGGGCGTAAATGAATCTCTACCCGATCTTCCACTTTTGTCCTATTTAGCTGAAGTCTGTGTAACAGATATGCATGTAATGCCATTGAGCATTTGTGAGTTTTTAGTGGACTTTTTTATTCACGGGGACGAATGAAATTACATTTACGCTTGTGCCATGACATTGTATGATAGTTACAAGGGAAAACACCTTGGTATGGTCTGAATACTTCACCGCGGGGCACGCCATTTGCAATTTTGTTAGTTGTAAACCCTGCGATACCAGTCACTTGGCGTAAGAAGTAAGGAAATTCCCGACTTAACAATGAAACTCCGAAAATGTTGATAGAAATATGGCACCATAGAAATACCAGTTCCCCCCAAAAAATACATATGACGCAAGCATAATAATTACAACACCTAGTCCCTAAAAATTTAAAGAAGATAACAATATGATCGATAATATAAATGAATGGTTCAGAGGTAACTCATTATCATTAAATTTTGATAAGACCTACTTTTTACAGTTTATACATATATAAATAAGTTGTAACAATAAACTGATCAAAGATACTAAAAGTACTCAGTTTCTTGGATTAGATATAGATCTTTGTCATGGAAAAACCATATTGATCAAATGATGATTAAACTAAAAGATATGCAGTTAGGTATGTCAAACATTTTATGTCCCAAGATACACTAAGGACAATTTACTTTTCGTATTTTCATTCCATCCTATTGTATGGCATCATTTTCTGGGGTAATTCTGCATACAGCTCTAATATTTTTAAAATTCAAAAGAGGATAATTAGAATAATTATGAATGCCAGAAATAGAGATTCTTGTCTTCAGTTATTCAAGAATCTAAAAATTCTACAACTAAAATCAATATATTTTTTCCCTTTTATTATTTGTTGCCAAAAATAGAGATTTATATGAATTGAATTCAGAAATTCATAATATTAACACTAGATTTAGTTCTGACTCACATACTCCAACTGCAAACTTAACAACTTTCCGAAAAGGTCCCTTTTATTTTGGAATCAAAGATTTTAATCACCTTCCTACTAGCATAAAAAATACATCTCATGACATAACCAATTCAGATCTGTTTTAAAAAGTTTCCTTCTTATAAATCCATTTTACTCGTTAGAGGAATATTTTGCTTGGAATCCTAATAGAGATCTTGGCTCAGTGTAATCTTTTTAAAAGTAAACATCAAAATATTTTTACATGTAACATAATATCATTCTATATTATTACTTTTAATTTGAATTCTTAACTCTTAGGTACACACACACACACACACATATATATATATATATATATAAGTATACCTGGTGAGCCCTGGTCAGTCCCCTTAATGTGTAAAATAAGGTGACAGGGGTTGAGAGCAAGAGTGGCCTAAGTGCGAGAGAAGGAAATGAGTGTGTGTAATAAGTGAAGGGAATTCGAGCCAAGAGGGGTATGCGGTCGGTAGAGGTGAGGTATGTGAAGGCTGTACTCGTGCATGTTCTTCATGGTGCCTCCACGCCCTCCCTACGCCCCCGTGCCTCTGTGGAGATTGATCCTAGCCGCCGTATAGTCTTGTGAGGTATATCCTCCGTAGCCACACCTACGCCAACGCCAGGAAATGAGTGTAATAGGAGAAGGGTATTCGAGCCGAGAGGTGTATATGTGCATGTTCATCGGTGAGCCCCCGCGCCTTCTCTACGCCCCGTGGAGATGGGTACCCCAGCTGCCGTAGAGTCCGGTAAGGTGTATCCTCCACAGCCACCCCTACGCTAACGCCCGACCCCGCGACTGAGAAGGGTCGAAATCCCTTCCCTCCCCAGGAGTGTGTCGAAAAGGAATGGTACAGTCTAGGGGGGATCCGCTAGATGGCGGGTGGAGCGCGGCAACTCGGAAGGAGGTACGATGGTGGGTCTGGCGCATAATGTAAAGTATGTTGGAGAGGAAAGTCGGCCATATTCCAAAATGGTGGTCAGCGCGCCAGCTTTAAAGTTATGTTTCAGAGTAAATGTAACCGTAAATACGTCATATGCAATATGGCAACTAGCGCTAAGTCTACCATGTTACAATACGACAGGTAGGGCGTAAACATTACACGGAACCGCTTCACGGGCGGAAGTAAGGAGGAGGGGAGGAGTAAAGTCGGACAATTTCCAACATGGTTGTCAGCGCGCCAACTTTAAAATAAATTGAACTCTTAATACGTTATTTGCAATATGGCGGCTAGCGCTAAGACGACCATGTTACAATACGACAGGTAGGGCGCAAACATCGAATGGAACCGTTACACGGGCGGAATGAAGGAGGAGAGGAGGAGAAATTCCGCCGTGTATGGAAGCCGTGCAGGGGAGAATAGGTTAGGATCGAATATGATAGCCATAATGAAGTACGGCGGCATATGCTAGGCCTAAACCAGTTGTAAATGATAGGAAACGCACATTAGTTATCCTTTAATGTATATACATACATACATCACATTAAATGGAAATACAGATAATGATCACATAAAAAAGAGCACATCACATCACCCCTTGGATGCACATCATATTAAAAAGAAAGACATGTAATGACCACATTATATCACCCGTGTCAGTAAAACAAACAACAAGTCCTGAAAGACAGAAAACGATCACATCAAATCATCTCTTGTGTGCACTATCGCCAACAAGAATGATTTTGAGGTATCGCAAATGCCCTTATAAATAAGATTTAGGGAAACTTTTGGAATATATTCTGTCCATATTATAATCCGAAACGACATCACGATATCGCTTCGGTAGAAAAATTTGAACAATTTGTGCTTCAGAGTCCCGTATAGAAAGCAAGACTGTAGATCCAAACTTAGTGTTGATTCGTTCAGCGCGGACAATGGGATACATTTTATTTATCTCCAATGAGCCGATAAAGACTTTAGTGCTGGAAGTAGCCTCTTCGAATCGTTTGGAGAGATCCAGCCTTTTGTGTTTGTCTATCGCAAATGCGTTGTCTGTAAGAAAAAAGTAAGTTGCATTCAGTGTACACCCCCAAAGCAGCAATAAGTTTATGATGTAAGTATGTAAAAAAAAAATAATAATAATACCTGAGGGTTGTGGTTGACGTTTAGGGGAAAACGTGGTATGAGGGATGTAACTGTGTTGAATGTCTGAAACAAACAAGAAAATGACGTCAGCATTCGCCAGCAATAAATAGGGGTCGCCTGTACATGGCAGCAACAGTGTGGGGACTCCATAGGCGGAACCGTAAATATTATTATTCTGACTACAAATGAGGTAGTTGATATAAGTGGTTTTGGGTGTGTCGGATCTAAATAGGTGTGTATCTTTTTGTAGAGAGAGAGAGAGAAAAAAATCATGGCTCGCAGATTCGAGATAATGGACACGAATACGAGACAGTACAGGCAGTACAATGCTGTAGAAAGGCACCTTACTGTGCGTTTAATATCCCCCGCGGACAATAGTGATCCCGTAGCACATTTCCTAGCCAGTGTGAACGATCTCATTGAGCACGCGTTACGTGATGTAGACGATAGAGATATGGTGGGAATAACAATTCAAAATCAGGTTAACCAAAATGACAAGCTGATCGGAATCAGTTTCAGGCGGAAAGATCAGTTATCCGGAGATGTGATATGGAGCGTCTTTGAAATAGTCTCACAGTAGAATGCTAGATTTAATGCCTTGGACACAATGGTTATGACGGTGCATTCGGTCAGGATGCCCGTAGGGTTGGTAGACGTGCAATGGAGAGCAAGGGCAGACCGCTTTCCGTAATGGCGCACCTCAAGCAATGTATCGTGGAGGTTAAAGCGGAGGAAAACTGTTTAGCCCACGCCTTGGTAATAGCGATCGCGAGATTAGAGAATGATCCGAAATATAATTCGTATCGTAGAGGTTGTAGGATACGTCATGTAGTCCAAAACTTATGTGAGACGATCGGTATACATCTGTCTACAGGGGCGGGGATTCCCGAATTAGTGAGATTCCAGGAACACTTTCGGGAGTATAAGATAGTTGTCTATCACGGTCTGAGCTGTGAAGACATAATGTTCGAAGGGCAGGTGGACTCATCCATGCGAATTAATCTATGATGATGTCGAAAGACACTATCATGTGAACGCTAAACTTACTGCTGCCATGGCTAAAAAGTACGTATGTAAAGGGTGCAATAAAGCATGTGGAAGTGACGTTACTGACGCACGGCTGCGACCAGACGTGTAGCGACTGCATGGCCAGCCCTCCGTGCGCATTCTCCAACGTTCGAAACCGCTGCGACGACTGCAATAGGCACTTTTGAAGCTGCACGTGTTTCGCCAACCACAAGCAGCGCACCGCAACGAAAAAATCTGTATGTGAACGTAAGCGTTGTTGCGCGACGTGTCGATGGGTTGTGACGCACGAAAATCACGAATGTAACAAGCGCTTCTCTGAGAAGTGTAAGCAGAATAGGGAAGTGGATCACCTCTGCTATATGTGACCTCTGAATGACGCGTTGCCCTCAGCGGGTGATAAGGTACTATACGTATTCTATGATTTTGAGACTACCCAAAATACCAAGTACACATACAGGGCTACATTACACTTACCTAATCTCGTCTGTTTCCAACAGTTTTGTTCGCGATGCGACGACGAGGATGTCGGAGTAGACTGCGTGCGATGTGGTAAGAGGACGCACACGTTCTGGGAAGATCCCGTTGGGGCCCTGCTTTCATATTTAACCGAACCCCGCCCCTGGGCCAATAAGATCGTTGCTATAGCACATAACGCCAAGGCGTTCGACCTTCAATTTATCCTGAATAGGGCGATCCTACTGAAATGGAAACCGGATCTGATCATGAACGGACTGAAGATAATGTGCATGAAAATGGAGCATTTGTTCTTTCTGGATAGCGTGTCCTTTCTCCCGTGCCCTCTGCGTAAGCTGCCCGAAACGTTCGGTCTGACAATCTCCAAATCGTGGTACCCTCACTATTTCAATACTGAGGAAAACCTAGACTACATAGGTCCCATCCCCGACGTTTCGTATGACGGTGCGAATGAGATGGGCGAGAAGGAGAGGAGAGAATTTCTCGCGTGGTACGAGAGCCAGAAATCGGAGCATATTTTCGACAACAGGCGCGTGCTGGAAACTTACGGTCAAGATGACGTCACAGTCCTGAGACAGGCGTGTCGAGTCTTTAGGCGCGAGTTTAAGCAGATAGGGAATATAGAAGTATTTTTCGAGTCAATAACGATCGCGTCGGCGTGCAATAAGGTGTAGCGTAAACGATTCCTGCAGCCCGACAGTGACCTCATAGACTATCGTCATCTGTTCGAGGAACTCGTGACATCTGTATAAACTTGTATTACTATTGCTTAACTGAATAAACGTCTAATTTAACTGAATTGTGTGTTTTCTTGTGATCACTGCACATATATTATTAAAATATTCACTGCACCTACCTGTGTGTTTCTTCTTCTTCTTCTCGACATAGCCCTGCGGACCGCCTTCTTCACAATGAAGCAGCAGCAGCAGCCACCACCACCGGCATGGGTTTAGCAGCAACGACCTCCTAGATGAAGTCGTGCATTAATTCTCTCTCAAGGCAGGTTACGCACATGTTCCAGGATGATTATCTCTGGAATGCAAATGCCTAACTTCGCTTACGTTCACATACAGTCCTGTGTTTGAGGTGCCCTACTTATAGTTGTCGAAAGCAAGGGTAGCAAATGCATTAATAATAGTGATCGTGACGTACCTTCCGGCCATGCCGATCATTATCTACTCGCGATCGCTATTATTAATGCATGAGCTACTCCATTTTCCTCTGCCACCCTGGCATTCGACGGCCACGAGCAGAAGCACTTCATACACAAGAATCGTGTTTGTGAACGTAAGCGATGTTGCGCAAGCACATTCGTGATGATCATGCTGCAACGTGTGCGCTGGCCTTTCAACTCACTGCACTGAGGTATCATGTACAAACTTCACCTACACGCTTCGTCTTCGCAGCTTCTTTCACTATGCACACAGGCGCCCACCACTACGATGCTACGATGGGGTGTCTTCGCAACTTCTAACACACACACACCTCACAGTAGCAGCTACCTTCCTTCCTTCTTTCACGATACACACACTCAAGCGCCCACCCCAACAATGCTATGATGGGATGGGGCTCCTCTAGGGTTACGTTTTATACAGACACCTAGGCGCCTGTTCCCCTTCTCTCATTCGACATATCACAAGACCATGATAGGTCTATGTTGCGTCATTGGCTTCAAACAAAGATGTGTGCGTGAGCTAGTGACATCACCTTCTTACCTGTAGGTCGACAGGTGTGCGCGTGACATGATGCTATGGCAGAAAAAGGCACACTGTAGCGCGTGTTTAATTACACTTTGATAAGTGCAGCTACTGTTAGGGAGAACGTGTTCAATTACTCTTCTAACTGTGCCGGGGAACCCTGCGCGTTACTTATTGCAATAGCAACTGTTTTCCCCCCGACCACCGATGCATTCCATTGCTCACGGACTGCCACAGGGGTGACCAACACACTTGCCTTCCGCCTCTTGACAAACATATACCTAACTTTTCCCCTAGGCGGGTGCGAAATTTGACATGCCACCTTTTGGGGAAAACTTCACTTTTTGTATTTTCATACGGTCTATCACGTCAACTTTGGAACTAATCGTGCACTCAAATTTGATTTCATCCATTTTTACTACCAATTCTGACGATGTCAAATTAACATTTGCTTCATTCCCGCATTAGAATCACGCGGGCCTTCTCTCTTCTTCTCACCACACAAACACACACACATACGTTGTGGTACGTCCCGACCCTGTACCAATCCACACGTCGGCACGCCCGCCATATTGTACGTTTTAATTTCAAACTTAGCGCCGCCCCATCACGACATCTGACGGAACCTCAAACTTTTAAAATGTTACCAATCTGTCCGGCGAGCTTGGCGCAGGGGTGGCTATGTAGGGGGCCGAAGATAAAGAACGAGTAGTGTCTGGACCGTACTTAGGACCTTCCTGCACCGGGCCCCGGGACCAGGCGACTGCCACACCCTGATTAAATTACCTCGGTTAAAAATGTCAAACGCCAATTCTTTTAAATATTATGCTAAAAAAGAAAGAGTAGTGCCTAGACCGCACTTGGGATATTTTTTCACAGGGCCTCTGGGGGACCAAGCTGAACGGCGGCTGCCACACCTTGATACATTACCTCGGTTAAAAATGTTAAACGCCGATCCTTTTTAATATTATGCTAAAGAACGAGTAGTGCCTGGACCGTACTTAGGCCCTTCCTGCACTGGGCCCTGGGGACCAGGCTGCACGGCGGCTGCCACACCCTAATTAAATTACCTCGGTTTAAAAAGTCGAAAGCCTTTCCTTTTTAATAATATGCTAACGAAAGAGTAGTGCCTGGACCTCACTTAGGACCTTCTTGCACCAGGCCCGGGGGACCCAGCTTGACGGCGGCTGCCAACCTGTTAAACAAGTCAAACGCCGATCCTTTTTAATATTATGCTAACGAAAGTGTAGTGCCTGGACCGCAATTACGACCTTCCTGCACTATCCGCATCCCTTGCCTACTTAAACACCTGGCGGGTCTTACGACCTTCTTGCACGGGGCCTCGGACAGGCCAGGGCGTATAGAGGGCAACGGTGGAACCGCAATACCAAGCTGGACGGCGGCTTCCACCCTGATAAAATACCTAGGAACAAACAAATCGAAAGGCGATCATTTTTAATATTGTAGACTAAAGAAAGAGTAGTGCCTGGACTGTACTTAGGACCTTCTTGCCTACCAGGCAGGACCCCTGGACGTCCCGGGGCGTAGGGTGGGCTACGGAGGGACCGCAATTCCAAACTGACCGGCGGCTGCCCCCCTCATAAATTACTTAGGAAAAGAAGTCGAAAGCCGATCCTTTTCAATAATATAGACTAAAGAAAGAGTAGTGCCGGGACTTATTTTACAGATTAAGGGGACTGACCAGGGCTCACCAGGTGCTACTTATATATATGTATACACTGCATATCTCTCTCTCTCTATGTATATATATATATATATAGAGAGAGAGAGAGAGAGAGATGTAGTGGTAAATTCAACTTCCAAATGGTCTTTAAATTTTATATTGTTATTTATTATATTGTATTGTGTGGGTGTCCGTATATTATAAGTTGTGTTGAAAACTATAATCTGTAATTGATGTGTCCAATGTTACAAAAGTGGCTGAATGGATGAACAAATAAACCAAACCAAACCAAGCCAAACATCTTCACATACTCACTATTGCAACTAACCTGCGTCTTTGAGCATCCGTAGTCCCCTCTGGGCTTCATCTATTGGCATCACAAATGACGTTTTCGCAGTATGGAAACAGAATCCGCATTGGTAGTTACACCGTCTTGTCAGATGATAATTGACACTTCTAGGTGTTACAGAATTAGCAGGTGCCGCTGGACATTGCTGTCTGTGTACAACAAAAGAACACAGGTTTTTTATGCTGTCCATTACCGTAGTTAATTTGTAACACAGCCATAAGAGAATACGGAACATGCGCATTTTTAGCACGATAGTTATTTGTACTCGACAGTGTACACGAAAATTCCACGCCCGACTCTTGCGAATAACAATGACTCATTGACACTCAGTCCTATAAATATCACGTGAAATACGTCACCGCATTAATCTACTTTGTACTTCCCCTTTCTTGTCGTAACAAATCACGTGAGTAATATCGAATACTGCTCTATAAGTGTTTTGCGCAATACAGCGAGGAGATTTTCGGCTGCAGCGAGGAATGTGATTTGTATGTGGCATTCACGAGTACCGATGGTTATCAGTTTATTAATCGGGAGGACGAGAAGTGAATCTAAGCTAGTCTGTGTGGTATTTGAGGTGGAAGAAGTGGCAGTGGGACACGCTTCTGTCCAAGTACTTGGTTCTTTCCATGTGGGTAATATCCCACCAATTCTCCATTCATTTCGTTAATCTCCTACCGACACTATATGGTCGTCGAAATGACAGGCGTCGTTAAATAAAACATATCTCCTGTCTAAAGTAGTGCTTGTTTTTTTCGTCTTTCTACAGGCTGTATTGCGAATTAATATGTTTAATTTAAACAGTGAAGATCGTGGCATTCTGGGATGTTACGTCATGTTGGATGGCCGATAGTTACCGACGTTTCGGATAAACGTAGTACCTCCATTTTCAGGATTACGCAGTCCCCGAAGCGTCGGTAATCATTTACCGGCCGACACAGCGTAACATCCCAGAAGACCTAAACATTCCTTAACTGTTGTAGGAACCTCAACGAGTAATATAACCAATACTTATTATTTGCTCGGTACTCGGACGCACGGGAGAGTGCAGGCCGTATACATACTTACTTACTCCATGGTGCAGAGTCCTTCTTGAGAAGCTAACTGGTTTGCAGCTAGTCAAGAAATTCCCCGCATTTCACGGAACCCGAAGGTTCATTACCGTACTTACAAGCGTACGCCATCTGTCCCTATCCTGGGCCAACCCAATCCAGTCCACATACCCACATCCCACCTCCTGGAGATCCATCCTAATATTATCCACCCATCTACGCCTAGGTCTCCCCAGTGGT
>Ga0123354_10002632_pt1 | contig 23963 bp, 9 predicted proteins | sample TergutLab28metaG_2_FD_97872 | JGI IMG/M metagenome (GOLD analysis project Ga0123354, IMG submission 97872) | Labiotermes labralis P4 segment gut microbial communities from Petit-Saut dam, French Guiana - Lab288 P4 | ecosystem: Host-associated > Arthropoda: Insects > Digestive system > Gut ... | reverse complement strand
GGCTGGAGTAGTATCTGGGCTGCAGGCTAAAGCTTTAGCCTGCAGCCCAGATACTACTCCAGCCTAACAGCACCTAACCTCCAACATACAGCTAACCAAGAACGAAACGGCCAATGTGGTAATGAACATCATAGTCGCAAGCTCCTGATGATGGGCATAGTAGTGCCCGAAACGTGTTGAGCCCATAAGAAGTACAATAAAATAATTAGTAGCATCTAGAATGGACTGTATCTGTATTGAAGGTACAGAAAAGAAGTGAATGTTTCCACGATGAGGCAGGCGGCATCTCTTTCCGCTGAAACTATGGCCTCTCTGTGTAATTAGACAACGTCACTTTCAAGAATACAGTAATCTTCCTTTATGTGTATCCAGAACCTTTTTCAAATACGTACGTTTTGAAGAAAAACTCTGTAAAGAAGATTCTTGTTACTGTCCCCAATGTATTTTGAACTAATCGTTCTTTCATCGCGATATTGACGTTCTGACGGTGGGTTTGGTAAATATCCGAGTGTTCCGAGTTGTAACAGTTTCTACTGGTTTGTACTGAATACGGAAAAGATAGCTCCTATTTCTAACAATCATACAAGACCGCATAACTACACTATTTGTATACAATGCAGTCTACAAATTTTAAGTTAGAGAAGGATGGAACAGTCAACAATCGCTGTGTTGCAGTTTTTTTATTTATAACGAAATAATTTCAGCGCACATTTTATCTGGCCATGCGGACGAAGTACTGGACTCGTATCTCGAATATAACACAACACAAACACGATGGTGTGGTAGCTAATAGCACAATATACGAACTACGAAATAAAATATTGATGTACATGACGACCATTTCCTTTCACATTTGTCCCACCTCCCTACTCACACACGTAGAAACTATTGTAGATAAAATACTACACGTTAGTCATTAACACAACATTTTATTTATACACAAAGGTATATATGTTAGTGCGACATGTTTCGACCAAGTAGGTCATCCTCAGGCCCTCCAAGAACACAGATCTAAGCGTTGTTTAACTAAAATTAAACAACGCTTTGATCTGTGTTCTTGGAGGGCCTGAGGATGACCTACTAGGTCGAAACATGTCGCCCTGACATATATACCTTTGTATATAAATAAAATTTTGTGTTAAAGACTGACGTGTAGTATTTTAATTGTATGTGGTAACAATTCGGGACGGAAAACCTAAAAAAAAAAACTATTTTAGGGCCGCTAAATATGAAATATCGCTACGAGCTGGTTCAGCACGCAGTCGCTGATGTTTTGTGTGGGGTGACCTGTTGGCAGTGTTTGGATAGAGGCTAAAGTATAGACCCAGTGTTTTACGAAGTGTCACAACGCTTCAGGACGGCAAAAAATAAGAAATTTTAATTGCAAAACTGACACGCTTCTTTTATTTATCTCAGTAATTAACCAATTTGATGCACAAAATATTTGTCTTACAATAAGTTTATTTCATGCCTCTACGTGTTTCGGGCACATGTGCCCATCATCAGGAGGTCAAAATTACATTACACAGCCTCTGGTATCATCACACCTATAGGTGTGATGATACCAGAGATACCTCCTGACGATGGGCACATGTCCTCGAAACATGTAGAGGCATGAAATAAACTTATTGTAAGACAAAAATTTTGTGCATCAAGTTGGTTAATTACTGAGATAAATATAATGAGATGCACGGTCAGCAAAACATTAAAATTTGGCACACTTCTGTCAATGTTCGTGATACAAACCAATTTAATTCACAGAGATCTTTAAGTAAAGTAAAATTTATTACGTTTCTGAAAAGTAATTTAAATGCATTGTTAAAGTGCAATGCTTATATTTTTTAATGACACTTGTGCGTGACACAACGGAAGACCAGTATGAATATGGGGTGCAGTGGTTTGGCACAGCTTCGTGCTTTATACCGACGTTCTTATGAACTTAGAGCAAATCCAATAAAACTTTGAATCAGCTATTCGATCTGTGTCGACATTCAAATATTGAACCTGGTAAATACAAAACCAGAGGAACAAATAAGACGTTCTGTAGTAATTCGATAAATCTGAAATATGGTTTTCGAAAAAGTAGACAAATCAATATTAATGTTATTCAACAATTTTTTTTTTTTCATGAGCTATTGCTTGCCACATTAGCATCAGCGAGGACAGTGTGTGCCTTTCAACGAGAGACATCAACGAGTCACTCATGACAGCCGTGGAGGAAGAAAGTACCAAAGCTGTTCGCTGTTTCTGGTTGAGGACGTTAATCAATCACTCCACGTCAGTGGATGGAGTAAAGAGAGAAAAAGCTTCATTTTCGATTCCATTAGCGACCCATGTGCGGTGCCAGTGGTCCTGTATCTTTGAGGCACCTGCAAACAATGGTTCGTATAACTAGTGACATTTTTTCCCATATTCAGCTCCAAAGGATACTGACAATGGCATGTGGTCCTAATAGTGACAAATCTTGGACATTATCCGTCTCTGGTTACATAGAGAGCAAGGTAATTTGAAGATCCGATCTACCTCCGTCTTCAAGTAAAACGGGGAAAGACAGAACCTGCTCTGAGAGGCCTGATTGAAAGGGCTATTGATTCCCCTACACCTGAAAAAAGAAAGTCTCACCCTCCAAAAAGTTGTAATTTTTTGTAACCTAAGATGGTTGACTGTGTCGAAAAATTTAGTTACGGCTTTATTTACGTTCTCTTTGTAAATTGGTCTACGCAGAACATTAGTGCACTCCTCTCAGTTTATCCCAACTTCGGAAAGCAGAAACCCGTGAAAAATTAAGCTGTCTTACGCCAACTATTTCAACAGTTTACAGTCAGTGTTACTAAGAAAGTGCCATAAACTACATTACGAAATAATGGTGACGAATGAGACAGTTGAAACCGAGGAACGAAGGTTGGAATATAAAGGTAGCATATGAGAAAGTATTGGTTTATTAAGAGGAATTATTAGCGGAAAAATACTAATGTAATTTGAAAGGATGTTTTGTTCAAATGTGTGGGCCTTAAGGTTTCAGTCGTGAAAAACTGGAAGAAATACGGAGAAGCAAGGGAGATAAACTGCTATGAATTGTAATATGTTTTCTTTTGGGTAATTCCCCGGGCGTCACAGAGCTAATAGCCGACGTTTCGGAACCCTCTATCTGTTCCATCTTCATAGGCAGGTGGATGAAGTAATGAAAGAATAAATAAAACGAATTAATAAATGGCATTCGAGTATAATCGATGTACGATCTTTCAGGAGAGCTGACTCTGACACTCATCACTATCTGGTTGTTGCAAAAGTTAGGGAAAGATTGACAGTAAGTCAACAAGCAGCAAAGAAGTTTGATGTGAATATATTTAATCTAGGAAGTTAAGTGACCTGGAGTTTGGGAAACAGTATCAGATTAAGATCTCAAACAGGTCTGCAGTTGTGGTGATAGCGAGTATATAAATAGGGCTTGGGAAAACATTTAAGAGTGTCAAAAACTCAACTAAAGAGAGTCTAAGTCTGTACGAATTGAAGCAGCGTAAACCATGTTTTGAAGAAGATTGTTCACATTTTTTAGATCAAATGAAGCAAGCTAAAATGCAGTGGTCACAGGATCCTAACCAAACAATGTAGATATTCTAAACAATGTAAGACGTGAAGATAGTAAACATTTTAGGAATAAAAAGAAGAAATATCTGAAAGCTGAAATTGATGAACTTGAAACTTACAGTACGATCAAAAATATCAGAGACTTGTATAGGGGCATCAATGACTTTAAGAAGGGTTACCAGCTTAGAACTAATATAGTAAAGGATGAGAAGGGTGATTTGATTACAGATTCCCACAGTATTGAATTTACATGGGATTTATACTGGTGGGCAGAGAGAAATATATACGGCAGAACCACTAGTGCCTGAGCCAAGTGCCTTTGAGTTTGAGATGGCTATTGGAAAACCATAAAGACAAAAATCAACATGCATTCGTCAAATTCCAGCATAACTGATTAAAACAGAGGGGAAAATTCACTGAAAATCCATAAACTTTTTAATTCTGTTTCGAATAAGTATCAAATGCCTTAGGAGTGGAAGGAATCGATCGTTGTACCTGTCTATACGAAGGGTGACAAAAGAGATTTTAGTCATTATAGAGGCATATAACTTTTGTCAACTACGTACAAAATTTTATCCAGCATCCTGCTGTAAAGGTTAACTCCATATACGTAATTTAACAATTAGGGATCATCAGTGTGCGTTTCAAGGCAACAGGTCAACTATTGATCATATATTTTGCATTCGTAAAATACTTTAAAAAATGGGAACACAATGAAGCAGGCATCAGCTATTTATAGACTCCAAGAAAGCCTGTGATTCGGATAAGAGGGAGGTCTTGTATAATATTCTCATTGAGTTTGGTATCTCCATGAAACTGGCAAGGCTAATAAAAATGTCTCTGAATGAAGCCTATTGCAGAATCCAGCTAGACAAACATTTATCTCACGCGTTTCTTATTAAGAATGTTTTGAAACAATGAGATGTTGTATGGCAATTAGTTTTCAACTTTGCTTTTAGATTATGCCATTAACTGGATTCATGTAAACCAGGATGTCTTGAAATTAAATTGTACTAATCAGCTTCCTGTTTATATTGATAATGTCGAAATACTGGGCGGAAGCGTACACATTATAAAGAAAAACAGAGAAACTTTAGTACTTGCTAGTAAGGAGAATGGACTAGAATTAAATGCTGATGAAACTAAGTACATGGTCATGCCTCGAGATCAGGATGCAGGAAGAAGTCACATTACGAAGACGGATAATATTTCGTTTGAAAGGGTGGGACATTTCAAATATCTGGGAACAACCTTAAAGTACCAAAATTCTGCTCAGGAAGAAATTAAAAGCAGATTGAAGTCAGGGAATGCTTGCTATCATTTGGTGCATAAACTTTTGTCGTCCAATTTGTTTTCCAAAAATGTAATACAGTATTATAATTTGAACAGTTGTGTTGTATGGGTGTGAAATTTAGTCGCTCACATTGAGGAATGGATGTCAGCTGAGGGTGTGTGAGAATAGGGAGCTGTGGAAAATATTTGGGTGTAGGAGGGACAAGATAACGGGTAGCGGAGAATACTACATAATGAGGAGCTTAATGATCTGCACACCTCAACACATATTATTCGAGTGATCCAAACAAGAAGGAGATGGGCGGGGCATGTAGCATGCATGGGAAGAGGAGGCGTGCAAACAGGGTTTTGGTGGGAAAACCTGAGAGAAAGATGACACTTACAAGACCAAGCCATAGATGGGAGGATAATATTAAAATGAATTTTCAGGAAGTGGACTGAGGTGAATAAACTATATTGATCTGACTCAAAAGAGGGACAAATGGCGAGCTTTTGTAAACGCGGTAATGAACCTTCCGGTTTCATAACTTTCGGGGAAATTCTTCACTAACTGAGAACCGGTTAGCTTCTCAAGGAGGACTCTTCTCCATGGAGTAAGTAGGCAAGTATTGCAACCTAATTCTGTAATGTGGGTATGGTACATAGAGGGGACCTATCCACCAAAAACCTGGTTGTACCCTAGAGGATGCTATTTTTGTCGTGAGTCTACAAAGTACAACTTCACTAAATTAGACTGGTAAGTCAGCACAACCTAATTTTCACTGCTAACAACTCTGAAAATATTGATAATTTGCATCACTTATAGGATTCCTCAACCACGCAACAAATCCGACCAACACAAGGCTAGAAGGAACGTGTTATATCTCTTCATGAAACGAAGTTAGCAGAGACCCGTTCAGTGTACGAGATTATGTCTACAGCAACAGGTTATATCCCTCTATTTCATTTCTTTCTAGATTCATATAGGAAATATAGAGCTTTCTTATTACGTTTCTCTGACTTCTGTTCTGGATGAGTCGATCTGCATACAGAAATAAAGGCTATCTTATTATGAAACGACGCCTCAGGACTTATTAACTACAGGAGTTTGAAGTAAAAACATGAATTCTGTACAAGCAATGGAGGTAATTCCTAGGCAGAAGCTACGTAAGTGACCAAAGTTGTTATGAAGAAAAGTATTACGTGTATTTTATATGTCATGGGGAGATCAAATAGAATTGTGTCCATATAGGTGGTAACTAAGTATAAGTCTACACATGTTGTATTTCAATCATTAAAATGTTATTTGCCTCAGGGATTCTTCTTATGTCCCGGCGTGGAAATATAAAAGAAGGTTTCTAGAGGCAGGCAGGCGTGAGGTGGTATTAGGTAAGGATTACTGTGGGGAATTTTGCGGGTAAGCTTGTGTATGTGTATGTGGGTGAGTGAGTGAGTGAGTGAGTGAGTGATTGAGCGAGTGAGTGGCAGAGGCAGAAAAATTGTAGCACTTTCACAAAATTATGCAAATCAAATAGGCACGTGCTAATTTCCATCTCTGTTCTTTGTACGCCTGTTTCTCCTTCCAAAATGTCCATGGTCGACACGTAATTCCTCGCCACTTCTGGAACCTAAGGTTTATTACCATGTTTACAACGCCATACCAATGACCCAATGACCAAATCCGGAGCCACATAAATTCGATCAAATTTCTCACGTTTTACCTGTGTTTTGATAATATGATCCAACCTACTTCCAGTCTCTTCTCATTTAGGTATTCCTACTGGAAATGTGTATGTTTTTCTATCTCTCGAACACACCACCTTGTTTGATAGAGCAATTCTTGGTAAAAAATAGGAATTTAGAAGTTTCTATTTATGTAAATCCCGACATTTCATATTCCTTAGGGCCATCAATTATTCCCCTAGAAGAAGCAATCAGTTCACCTTCTTTCGTTAGGGTGAAGATAAAAGTTGACTTTCTACGTTCCCCATACGTGCACTGAGGAATATTTACACGTACGCAAAATACCAAAAAAAAATGCACACTGATAAAATATATATCTTGTCGTCTTTACTTTTCACCGACATGTTTTGGTCACTACCTAGACCATAACCATGGTGTCACACAAGAATACTAACAAACATAAAAAAATTGCACAATATGCATAGGTAAAACCATCCGATGTTACAGTTAATAACTTTAGCGTTCCTTTTGGTTATAAAATGCAACATTATATTGTCGTTAAAAACAGATAAAATTGGGTCCGTCCGTGTGTGTGCGTGCGCGTGCGTGCGTGTGCGTTTGTGTGCGTGCGTGCGTTTGTGTGTGTGTTGCTTCTTGGCTGTTTACAGTTGATGTACACTCTGTTAGATGAGGAATGATGTGAACCATAGCGGAGATCGCTTACGACATTCTTACAGAAGAATCGGTAAAACCCAGTTTCTTGAATATATGGATGTTTTATTGTAAGCACAGAGAAACAAAAGCCATTGAATTTTTATTCTACTGTAAGCCTATTATGCTTATTTTCTAGACTGCACCTCACTTTATAAAGGGCCAAGTTACGTTTTATATGTCTACGCAATAAAATCGAAAGGTGAAACCATCCGTTCCGTATTCAGGCAAACTATTTCCATTCTATTCCCTTCGAAAAAAAAAATTAAAACATACCTCGGCCGCCTTTCATGAAATGCACTTCGCAGAAAAGTAATTGAAACTGGATATAAAGATCCCGAATCGACAAAACATAATCATCTCTTTGTCCTTTCTAAAAGGGAATGACAGAATAATATATCAATACAGCAGGGATGCAAAAATTCTTGGCGCCGCGTCGCCATAGTGATAAAATTTTGTACAGTGATATCTAATATATGTCGGTGACAGAAACGTGTTTCGCCTCACCCTATTTGGCCCTAAAATTCTGAATTGGCATCTAGATTTTGGGAAAATTTTTGTACCCCACTAATAAAATATCATCTCTTCCTGCTCTTTGCCTAGACACGGTTAAAACCTGTCATTTGTAGCTGTCACTTCGCACCCTGTGAATTCAGCAGTTCATCCTGAAGCATTATGTAAGACATTAATAAATTAACAGCGCTTTTAAATCTTCATCTCACCCACTTTGTTACGTCACAATCACTACACAGTGCCTTCATTAATGTTTAATATTAATTTCTGGATTCATAAGTCACGTGAAGTTTATTTTGAGTGAAAGTTTCATGAACCGATCAGCCTCGTGGTCTAGTGTTCAGAGTCTCTGACTACTAATCATGAGGTCCCGGGTTCGATTCCCGGCTCTACCGTGGGAATTTTCCCTGAAGGGGAGGATTCCCGCGGTGACCATGGTCTGGGTAGGTTGGTAGAATTTATGTTTAAGGGCCCTCCTGGCACTACTTCCTCCTATATCACCACTCACATCATCGGGACAACGTAACTGCGCCTCATGGGCGTCCCAACCTCATAAGTCGGTTACACTCCTGCCATGCCCAGGAGGGAGGACCACGAAGTCCATAAGGACATGTGGTGGAATTGGGAAAAAAAAAAGTTTGATGATCCGTGCGGAGATCAGACACGACACTATTTTGACTTTAAATACTGCCCACTTCCACCGACAAGATGGCACTCAGCATGAGTAATTTCGGTAGGTATTGTGTCAGATATAATGATTAAAGGCGCTGACACAATCACGTTCACAGATAAGACATGAGGCAACATTTTAACAAGGAAAACGTCTGGACTTCCAGAGGTTTTCGAAATTTCTTTAAAACGCCCTATTATTTCTTTGTGTCACCTTCCGAAACGAAAATGACGCTTAATATTTTACATCTTCCGTGCAATTGGCAATACACAGAAGAATGTAACCCAACTTACAGCACTGGTACTTACCTGTATAGAAGTTATTCCAATAGGTTTCGGCTGATAAACGTAGCCATCATCACAGAATAAGCACAACGCCATGTTTAGTTAAGAATACGTAACATTGTCCAAGGTAACGGAAGAATTTATTAATTTATTTCTGCATATTTCATATTATATATTTTATACATTACTGTCCACTGAATACACAGATATTGTAATTTGCGCTGAAATGTACAGTTTATCCTTACCTTGGACAATGTTCTATTTGTAATATGTTTTCTTTTGGGTAATTCCCCGACGTCACAAAGCTTTGTGACGCCGAGGAATTACCCAAAAGAAAACATATTACATACCGGACACGGCGAAAGCTTAAGAATGTTCTATTTTCTTATGTAAACTGAACTTTGTGTGAATTCTCTGATGATTGCTACGTGTATCAACCTCAACACGTTGGAATAACTTTCATATACATAAGTACCAGTTAATTACGTCTGAATAAAATATTCTGGACAACGACACTGTCCGCTCGACCTAAGACAAATAATTATCTCAGCATTAGTATCGTGGGTCTGAATCCAGCTCCTTGATTGTTCTCAACGTTACGCACTCTATAAAGGAGGTTACTGAGGTCAAGAATACAATCGTCTTTATGAAATGGAATTCGGTAAATGTACAAGTGCAGAACACCAGTGTTCAGGCTACGGACACAAATGAAAGTTTTTTTTCCAAATACAAATTAATTAATATTATATAAAAAATTATTATTTCTGATCTCGGTGGCCGCACTGTCTAAGGCGTGGGTCTGATGTCCCTCGCTTGCTGCAAATTGCCAGTTCGATTCCAGCTGTAATCTTGAATGTCTGTCTCTTTTAAGTGCGGTGTGGTGTGGGTGTGTTGCCAGGTAGAGGTCTCTGCTGCGGACCAATCCTTTGTGCAGAGTCCAAGAGCGATCAGATGCAAATATAACCCCCTAAACGTACAATGGGCCGGTCCCAGTGACCGCGCGGTATAAGGCGTGGGTCTGCGGCCGCTCGCTTGCTGGGATTGTGGGTTCGAATCCCACCGGGGGGGGGGCATGGAAGTCTGTCTGATTGGAGTGTTGTGTGTTGTCAGGCAGAGGTCTCTGCGACGAGCTGATCACTCGTGCAGAGGAGTACTACCGACTGCGGGTGAGCCGTTGTGTGTGATCTAGATCCCTCGTGAATGAGGAGACCATGGCCCTTGGGTGCTATTGCACCAAACACAAACAAAAAAAAACACCTATAACAAGTAGGTAGAAAAATTTCGCACTAAGAAATAAAGAAGTAAATCATATTTCACGAAGAGAGTAATTACTTTCCTATACAAATGGAATTGGTTATGAACCCAAATCATCTCCGAAAACGCAATCGTACTCTGCAGCAGAACGTGATGGTTGAGTAGTTGGCTTGATTAGTTCATATTCGAAAGATTTTGGGTTCAAATACAAAAGCTGTCTTTCCTTCCTGAGGTTTTCAGAGTATCCCACTGTCAATGGAAGAAATTTCAGAAATGGTGACTAAAATTAGGCCACGGCTAACTCCTTCTACATTTTTCTCTAGCCATTCCGTATTAATTGTCCAAACATTCGACTGTATTGAACCTAAGAGTCGTTAAATAAAACACAAATAAAGTAAATAACACCGTCATTACCACACGAAAATTGAATTCTACAAAGCTCAGGCCATACTGCATGGATATCAAACTCGGAAGCACAAAGTTTCTAAATTTCATCAACCTTCTTGTAGCCAAACCTAAACAAAAACGTCGGTAATTCCTCTTTTCCCTCTTTGAATGAAAGACTAGAGGGCCACTACTTGACTGGATCTAACAGAACAACCTGTAGGTGACTGCCTCTAGTAAACATCCAGGATCGAATTTTGTTACCGGGAGATGATAGAGTAAATATACAGCACAAATTTTGAAAATAGTCTCGTGGTCTTAAAATTCCAAGAAAAAAAGGAGTCCAAATTGATAGCACCTATCCAAATCAATAAAGCAAGCCACGGGCATTGACTAGGAAGAAAACGGAAATTATCATTACATTTACCTGAAAACACGCGTGCAGTTAGCGTTGTATATGGAAGAAAACTTCAAACCATTGAGATAAACAAAGAAACTAATCTAGTTCACGAAATTAGTGCACGCCCTTGAACATGAGGAAATAAATAAAGTCCGGAAGACTGAAATGTTAACCCTCATCCTGCTAACGTGGAGAATATGGTGAGCTTCTAATAATGCCAGCAGATGGCAGATGGGATTTAACTCGGCGTTTAAAAGGTTAAACGCACTAATCCAATCGCCTGTAGGGGTGTACTGTGGCAAAGCCTAGGTCATCAGTTTAGTTGGAACGAACAGTCCAGCGCAAACGTTTCTCTCTCTTCTCCCACATGGTAGCTGACGGGTTAGAGTCGTACTGTTCGAAACGTCTCTCACGCTCTCTATAGTCGACATCATTCCCCTCCGCTGCCACACGATTGATGGGACCCACAGTGACAAATGATGCGCGTCCGCCACGTGATTAGCCAGACCATTCCAGTAACAACTCTGAATTCCAAACCAGAAGCTCTGGTTTATTAACACAGTTCGGTTTATTGCAGAGCTGTTCTCAGAAACGGCCTTCCAATCGAAACTAAACATGTTCACGAATAAACATGACACGTCCTTTTGCCAAAATTCTCTTCTTAATTCACACGAATAATATACTGATTACCAATAAACACGGCAGATATATTCTGTTACAGTACAGCGACAGTAAAAAACTGTGGTGAGAAACCAGGCTCCATCTTCAAAAATCTTTCGACTTGTAGTTACATAGATTGCCTACATTGTAACCTAAATCAATTTGATATCAAAATTTCTAAATATAAAAACATTATATATGGCGGCAGATTTTAGAAATCCTTTCAAAATCGGCGAATTCTCTTACTTTTAAAATTAAATCAGAGACATGTGTGCATAAAAATTGATTATAGACAAACGGATAAACCAATTCTCTCAGTAAGATTAAAAAGATACTGTGTACTAGTTAGAACTACCGTCACCGCATTCTGAAGACCTTAGGTTCAATTCTCAGCCAGACAGACAAAGCGTTATATGGTATCTAAACTTAATTCTGTGGCTGTTGCAGCAAAACATGTAAGTTCAGCAGCTCTAAGTAACGATTCAATGAATAAAGTATGGTCCTTGAAGGACCCATGAACGTTCAGCTGTCCAAAATACTGCACTAAAATGTTCATTACGCTGTCCACAATAGCCCGCCTGTAGGCTGTCTCTGCATTCAATTTGTGATTGACAAAGTGACAGTGGGGCAGATTTCTCTACGACAGCTTTGATTTCCCCTGTCAATTTTCATTTTACCAATGCTCCACTTTCATTCATCTATCATCCGGAAATCGATAAAGAGCCCTTTACAGGCCGCGGTTCCACACATAGTTCGACTGCATCACGAGAATAAAAGATATTGGGCAATGAAGAGGGAGGATTTTATGAAGTGGCCGTGGCCAATGAAGCTCATTTTCTATCACCCGGGTATTCACATACAGGAAGTAATAAAAGACCTTAAATAATCTCTGATATGTTATTTGTTTCCTGGCGAAAATATAAAGCGCTTTATTGATGAATGTGAATTAGAATCTATGCATGTAAGACGAGCATCAGTGTTAAAGATAGGCGGTGTGAGGATGCCGACTGGATAAAGTGTGGTACAGGATATGGTCCTGTGGGATACTCCACTGGACAAGGGCCTGAAACTTCCACTTTCATAAAAGGCGGGGTATTGATAAGCTCATCGATCATCAGTGCAAAACGATGACGTTATGTGATGTGCTTAATTAACCTATCCTTCTCACAGCCTACGGAATTTCACGTCCCGTCAGCAGCATCTCCGAAACTGTCCATCAAATGTTCCCACTTCTAACGTGCTATAAAAAGATCATTTTTCAAATTCATCGGCGATTTAACGGGTTGCGTAAATTTCCTTCTGAGGCAATAAATATTCTGACCGCTCTTGTCTGTGCCGGTGTACCATTGTGGACGCTTAGTGTGATACTATAAGCGGATTTTAGGTTTTTCGAAAATATTCATGGTTTCGGGATTCTGCCTGTAGTCCTACCTGTCAGACTATAACTTCGTGTTTTAGTTGCTTTTCCATATCAACCAATCAGCTGTAAGCACGAATAGAGATTAAAATAAAACACGGCACTTATATGGGTACACATTACAAAAGGGGCAAAAAGGAATTTCTGGTTTAAAAAGGAGCGTAAATGAAAGAACAAATGAAATGGATGCTCTATACACAAAATGGCGTTTGTGATTGTGAGGAGGCAGTTACAATAAGAAAGCGAAAGCAGTGCGGTTTGTATCCTTCAGTATTTAAATTGCTACTCAGTGTCACTTCTACACGAAATCAGTTGATATTGATATAATTTATTGAATAATGTTTATTTCCTTGAAAGTTTAAAAATACATTGTTTTTCAAAACCTAACATACGTTCATTTTTAATTATCAGTTCTTACCCTAAAAGTTTATGTTTCAATGAACTTGGACACATCAGCAGGTGAAGAAGAAGTGGTCAAGAAGACAGACGGAGCCTTGCCTCCAAATTTTCTTGTTGTCCACTAAAATAATTAATATCGGCTTAAAGATCTATCACACACACACACACACACATGCCCCTCGTTTCGTTAAAAGTGTCAACTAACTTCTGTGTAAAAGAGAGCAAACAGTCATCAAAGAGCATTTCATATTACTAGAGTACAGTTCTTAACCTTCGCTGCGCTGCAACTGACCATTTTAAAAGCAAACTTATATGTTTGAGTGATCCTTTAACTTTCACAGACGACGGAAGTGTAACGTGAAACTGTCTGCTATGCAGACAAATGTGCACTATACGTTACTTGTATGAAGTATAAAAACCAAGAAATAATAAAGGAATGGAATGTGCACATCCCCATTTTAAAATCAGAAGTTACCAAATAATTTCTACAAAGTTTCATCTTTGGGATCAACCATAAAAGCTGTAGGGCGAATTAAATTTCAATTAGAATCCGTACAGTATTACATCTAATTTACATTAAGCAGATCTGAGTTATATATCTACTCGGTATTCTCAAAATTGGTTCGTTGTACAAAATAAATTATATCACGGTAACTGATTATCTACATAGAGCAGAGTCCTTCTTGAGAAGTTAACAGAATCTCTAGTGAAGAAATTCACTGTGTTTAGATGGAACCAAAAGGTCAATCATCATTTTCAGAACAGCTTGCCATCTGTCCCTCTACTGAGCCAGATCAATCAGGTCCACGTCCGGCATCGTTTTTCTTGGAAATCCATTGTAATATTATTCACCAATCTATGCCTAGTTCTTCCACGTGGTTCTTTCCCTCTGTGATCCCAAACAAAACCCTGATTTGCCTTTTTTACTTTAGATGCCGGACTGCTGGCTAGAAGTCAGTATTCGGAAGGTCCTGCGACCGGCCATCTCGACACAAGTTTTTCTTGGTTTCCCTGTGCATAAAAGCAAATGCTGAGATGGTTCCCAACATTCCAAGTTGCCACTACATGCTTCTCATGTAGCCCTCCCGACTTAAATTTAGAGTAACCAATTTCATATTCTGTATACATGTAAAATAACCATTGCCACCGGGTAACAACCCAATTTCAGTAAATAAATATTATTATTATTATTACTATTATTATTATTCCGTTTCGTAAATTGTTGCCTTTTCAAAATTGAACAGTTTTTGGCCAATCGCCGAAACGCAAGCTGGAGGACCAACCCTTATTAGCTGTCGGCAATTGCTCATTCAACATATTCGAAGCTACCTCCATATGTGGAGGCCGTAACCTCCATCCGCAAACTGGGATTGCGCCATGCCGTATTGACACAATATTGCTGCGGAATACAAAACATAATTCACTAACATAACATTCCACTTTACAATTTTTAACAATATGGGGGCCTATGTAGGGAAAGACAGTTCCTCGCTTGACGCAGTGTACTGCTTGTAGATACATTAGATACACAACAGTTTATTTGCATCTGTTATAATAAATTATTATGTCAGCCTGAAATACAAAATCTTCAAGTTCTATAAAATTTTAAAACCACTAAAAATGACTTAGAATTCAGCCTATAGTGAAAACTGTTTAAATTACTGTGTCGGTGGATACAACACCTTAATATATGGGTAGAAGAGTATTTTCATCTTCTACTGTATAGATAACAGCAGCGGGTTCACCCGCAAGTCGGCACCATGCTGCTAGCCTGCACTGCCCATTCTCATAAGCTACAAGAGAGTAATCTTCAGCTAGCTCATTTGCGAAATACGTGTACTGCACGGAAACACGCTTCAATGTTTGTTTCCTTGTACTATTGCCACTAGTGCAACCCAGCCTATTACATGCAGTATACAGCAGCTGTACGTCTTTTAGACCGGCGTCATACTGACTCTGCACTTTCTCTCTTGCTAAGTCTTCTAAGCTCCTCTAACTCTCTGTTTGGTGAAATGCGTAATTAACCTGAATATTTAGAAAAAAAGAAAACTTTAAAATATGTAACTATTTTTCTTAATTATAAGAACAGTAACTTTTTTCTTCGTCATCATTTTCAGCTACCCGTTCACTATGCTTTTGGAAATGTCACCTTACGTACGGCGAACCCAAGTATGTTTATGTGAATATGTAAAAGTTCGTGGGGTAAAATATGGAATTGACAAGAAGGAAAGGAACGAAAAGAAATAAATTGAAGAAGTGCAGTGAAAATTTTTCTTTGGGCTGAAAACGAATAATATGGGGCAGACAAGGATCAAAGCCATCTCGAGTATTAAAAAGTTTATATCCATTCACCCAAAACAGCACTTTTGGAAGGATATCAACGGAATATCTTCCGTCAAACAACAAGACACGTTGTAAGCATCACAGAAAATGGTGAAGACATTACGGACAGTCTTTACCAGATATTGATTTTTCTGACGTTGAAAGGGTGAATGAAATAAGTGATGGCAAGAATGGCACTCAATCATTCTGACGTTTTTCTGTAGTCTACGTGGGTCTTCAGTCTCCTTCACGCTCCATACGCATAAAAGAGCAAATCCGTGTAGTGCTATCTTTGAATTTAGAGTGAACTGACAACAGTACGCACAAAAGCTCTCCGCACAGTATTGACGAAATGAAGGTTTCGATTTTATTGGTCATCATATCAACGTGAAAGTACTAAAACATTTAATCATAAGATTCAATATTTGAATTTATTACAATAGGAATAATTTGTTAGTCTTTTTAATGCAATATATACGGTTTTGTGTTTCTCCAATTTAACTTTACAAGAGTGGATATAAAGAAATTATTTTGCGTCTGTCAAACAACTTTCAGCTTGTGTAAAGAAAAGCCAACTTGATGCAAACTTATTCTTGGTATACTTCGTCAACCTCTGTTGGCTGTCTGTTGTCCTGGGTGGATTGGAACAATCCATCCAGGACAAAAGACAGTCATCTAAAGAATAATAAGTACTAATTGTTGTATACATACGGCTGTACCTCCTGACTATGGGCCTAGATACCCCGAAACATGTAGAGGTTGACGAAATATTACTAAGAATAAGTTGTACATCAAGTTGGTTTTTCTTTACACAGTTATATCGAGATGGACTGTCAACAACAAAACACAAAACTTTCAGCTTCTTCTAAATAATATATGAAAAAACGCTTCCATCTTCGCAATAAAGACAAGCTATATATATATATATATATATATATATTAATTATAAAGACCGACTCTTAATTTGTCAGAGAAATTATTTTGCTTATTGTGAGATTAATACCAACAATACTCTGTGTGAAAAATTCTGAGAATCTTTCTGTTACAGCAATGCACACGTAACTCAAAAAACCTTGTTGTAAACTGTTAATTCAAGAACACGGTTCCTACAGATATAGCTTCCAGTCTGTCATGACCACCGGTTTCAATACGATGGGAACACCTGCCCATTCTGCCGCTGCTGTCCGGGGTGTCTGTTGGGGGCGTTCCCTGATTGGTTGGAGTTCAGAAATTTGTATCAGCGGAAATAGTTTGCCTAAAAAATTCCTCCTCTCTCATCACACGAGAAGGCAGTCAAGAGGAAGCGTAAAGAAACAATGCCTTCAGCTCTAAGCTGTGTGACATATATTTACAAACGATATTCCCGTCATGCTACGTCGCATATCTAACGACGGTACATCTACTCGAAGTTACCGCAATTTAACTTCTATGACGTTCAGTAGAGTGGGTAATGAGAAGTTGACTGTGCCGGTAATACGGCACGAAACGTATCACAAAAATGTTCATAGAAAGTCTCGCTCGTGTCCTTTGGACTAGTACACCCTGAAGATGAAGGCACTACAGTCCTTCGAAATGTGAGGAACTGTTTGCCAACACCAGAGCGTTACAAAGCAGTAAGGAGAATATTCATATGTAGAATTTCGCACTGCGCCTGACAATGTCAGATTCGAGTAAACGCAGCACAGAGATGTCATAGAAACTGCCGCAGCAGTGCGGCTATTTGTCTGTAACAAACAGCGCACCGTAACGCATGTCTCTCAAACACGTGAATATAGGAGCGTCGTGTTGTGCAGCTCTGCCTACGTGATGTATGAGTGTCCACCATCCATTGTGATAACCCATACTCACTATGAGTTGCAATCTTCAAGAACACAACGAAAGATATGCTGAATCTAACGACATGTTTCGGCAATGCGCTTGCGCTGCACAATATCACCCAACTTCACATCATGCACTAGCGCCTTCGGATAGCCACAAACACAAAATTCTAAGAGTCTCAGGCTGGCCATTCCACCACACACGTCGTCCAGTCCATTACCGCGAGAACGCAACGTTAGACAATGTTTCACTTCCATGTTGCAATATGCAAATTTACCTTCTTACCGGATATAAAGCGGCAGGATCCTTACTTGAAGAACCACGAAACAAAACATGTAGTGTGGACCAAGTGTAGGCAGAGCTAATGTTAAAAAGGTGGGTCATATGGTTACTGCTGTAATTTCTGAGTCAAATACAACCATAACATCTTGAAGTGACGTAATGGATGTGACTTGTAAATTGCGCGTCTCATGAGCAGCGCCAAAGGAAAAAACTCTTCATTCGAATCATGGAAGAAAATTCTTAAATTCAAGGAATCAATTCAGCGGTTTTTTCCGAAGACTTGTGGCCAATCAGACGCTCAATAATCAGCTTTCATAAACACAAACATTCTTTATCGCCATTGAGCCAAATCTTAAAACAGTTTAGTCCACAGCGTGTCACATCTGTTCTCTAATATTAATCTTAAAATAACCTCCATACGTCTGCTGCTTCCCATACAGCCTCTTCCACTCTGTCTCTGGCCATACACTTTTGTGCATTTCTCATTTTCGACACACATTTACGTATCATTCCCATACAATCTCCACTTATTTGACAACTTTAAAATTCTTCTTGGGTATACTAATTGTTTTATTCTTTACTGTCACTGTCTCCTGCTCAGAGTATCTAGAGGGCACGTGTTTAACCTCAGTCAGAGAGGCGATGTTTATAATTACAAAAGTAGGGGAAGAAAAATTAAAACATTAAGGTATATAAATTAATCGATATAGCACGGATTCAAATTGTCAGATACTGCATGACAAGTTTGAACAATGTAGGAATTAAAGACCGAAAAATTAGTGCAATTACGCTATCAATTACAGCACTGTGTACTGAAAATAAAATATATGGAGTATGTGATTAATGCAATATACACGTATGCTAGAAAGAGAGAAGAGCATGCATGTCTCTGGTGTTGTACGAAATGAAGGAGAATTTGCCACGGTAGGGAACTTACCGAACTTTCCGCAGAAAGTAGCAACAGGACCAATGTGTAAGGATAAACAGCCAGCAATACAACGATTTTAAGGTATAACGACACAAAAAAAATTGTCTTTCTTCAGCTTAAATTATGGGAAGTAAAGGAAAGCTGTAAAAACAACGCTTTAAAAAATGCCACACCACAGAAAGGCAAAGAGAATTACAGCTCAAATTTTTCAGCTCAATCCCTTACAAATGTGAACAGAATATAAAGGATAATATATTGAGGGCAACTGTAAAATGTAAGATTTGCACCTTTTATTTCAAATAAATATACTCAAAACTTCTCGCTTGATTAGGCATTTCATGGCTGAGCTCAACCATGACGCAGGTGATTGCCCAGTACGAAATGTGAGAAACGTCTATAAGTGAACCAGTAAATGAGTCGAAATACACAAAGTAACGTAATTATTAAAAGCAATGTAGCGGAGCCCTAACAAGAAGCTTAAAATTCCTCTACTAAGAAATACCCGTCCCTTACGAACTCCAAAGATTTTGTTCGTGTTTACAACAAACGTGCTCTGTGCCAGACAAATGTGACAATTTAATGCCGAACTCAGATCCAGGCCCGGAAACTCGTCTTGATGTCCAGTCAAATTTTCCCCCTGAAAGTGTTTATATTTGCCTCACTTGTCTCTTGCGTGCTACATGCTTTCATTCTCTTTGATTTGATCACTATGACAGTATTTGGTGAAGATTACTAGTATACTCTGCATACTGCTTAGAATACGGGCTGGATGGCCGCGCAACCAGCATCGGCAAGGGACTGGTTACTTCACCAAACGTTCGGACCTGTTGTGGAGCCCGGACAACTTCCTTTTCGGTGGATGAAGCGGATAATTTTCCCGGAAGTAGAGTAACCGCGACGAGAAGTTGATCTCTCACCTCCATCTGTTTCTGGGGTTAAGAATAAGCGAATCTACAAGTCTGCTCCCCTGTGTGAGCCAATCACTGATCCCGGTGGGCAGGCGGTATTAATTGTGGGTCTGAAGCCGCTTGGTTACTGAGATCAGGGGGTTCAAACCCCGCTGAGGGTATGGATGCTAGGTTTGTTGAGTGTTATGTAGGTAGCGGCCACTGCGACAGGCTGATCACTCCTTCAGGGGAATTTTCCCGAGTCAGAGTGTGTGTGATCCATAAACCTCAAACATGAGGCGGTCTAGGCCCGATTTGCGCTGTTGGGCCAAAACTATTGCTGCATATTCTAAAAGAAATGGTATACAGATAGAGTCACATAAAGGATCGACACCTTTAGGTTCATGGAAGTCTATCTGGCTAAAACCAGAATATAACCATACTTTCCCACACTCCCAGAACACACAAGTAAGTTACAATAAACTTGCTTGCTTTGATATGTGTGATAACAACGGGACAACATTCTTTGTGTAAGGATTCGGTTCTTGGGAAACACATGCATAACGACTATCATTATTGATGCTTTGATGCTGCAACACGTGTAAGCCAAACGCTTCCTCACTCTTTGTTCTGCAGTTTTGTTTGGATAATCTCGGCCATACTGGTGTACCCTGTAGTAGTTTGCCTTGTCTGAACCTAACCCAGCGCTGTAGACTTAACCTCCTTGGACAAACAACATGGAAGCCGTGGGGGTGGAATTTGAACCCTCCTGAACTGTTTGAACAGGCAGCATTTGCTACATAAGGGAGAGTCTTGACTGGACAAACCGCCATGTCCTGATACTTTACAAGAGTCCCTATATTTATAATACAGTACGCATAAGGATTATAAAACAGAAGTTGTATCAAACCGTTAAATTTTTAGGTCAGTGGTAACGAACCAAAGAAAGAAATTGTCTTTAGAAAATATCACTGTTTTGGGCAAATCTGGATTTGCGGAGGGAAATTTTGATCGCGATCATCATTAAATACCATTATGAATTTATACGTAGACACAAATACATGCAAGATTAGGAAAGGGTTACAAAGTCTTAGTTATTAACAAAGATTAATTTATTAGTTTGCTATGAGCAGACTGGTTTTGTTCGAAAGCACTAAACGTGAATTCAATAGGTAAACTGTTCGAATCCAGGCAAAGACACCCGCTATCCTGAGGTTTTGTTTCTTTGGCTTAGTTCCTCCAAGCAAATCCCAGGATAGCACCTCGATTAATACACATTCACTTTCTTTCTAATCACTTCAGTTTCATCATTCAACATTCAATTTACCGCTCAACCGAACAGAGCCTGTGACACTAGTAGCTTTCTAAAATCCCCCTTTCTCCATATTTATATCTGGCACCATAACCTTACAATACTCAGTACCAATATACACGACACTACCATCCAGTAAAATAACAATATAAAGAACCAAAGATAAAAATACAAATCCCAAGTATTTTGACATTATTTCCGTAACGTATTTCGTAAAAACCTGCACGTCCTCAAGCTATAAAATATTGTTTTAAAAACGTGTGTAATTGTAGACGTAATTTTCCCATTAAATTGCTAAATCTCCTAAAAGTATCCATAAAATTATTTAATATCCCCATCAAAGTATTGTCTAATTCTGTACAAGATTATACACCTCCATGGCTTTATATCATGCATATGTGACCAAATACAAAACGAAAATTTTATAAAAATTTCACAATGCACTTTTATTTTATCTCGTAGTTAATTGCAATTGTAATTAGATATAACCGTGTCGCATGTCTTGGTACTGACTGAAGACATTATTAAGTACTTACCGTTTCTCAGTCCCTCGAGGCCAGTCCATAGTTGCTTCTCTCAACAATACACTGAAAAGTCAGCATCACTGTAAACAGGCGACACACATTTCGGGTTCATCTGAAAAAGGAGACAATATTAATAAAAAGGACGTGAGGTAAACTGGCACGCAAACTGAGCACATTTCTACAAAGTCCACTAAGCATTTAACAGGACAGGCAATGTAAGTATAACGTAATATTGCGGCGCGATTTTGCAACCATGTTTGCAATGGAAAAACAATAAGTATTACATATTCTGAGTGTGTGTTGGTTGCAATGTCTACAATTATTGTCATTGCGAGCACTAATTTAGAGCACTGTATATTCAAATGTCCTTCACTACTACATGTTTCGGGCGTTTTTGCCTATCATCAGGTAGTTTCTACAGTAATACGCATGGTGAAGGACAGGCCTCCACCTCGGTATACTTTTCCATGCATATTATTGTAAAGAGTAACTGATATGGCCAAAAATGGCCCAAAACCTATAGTAGTATGGGACAATTGAACGTATAAGGTCCTAAAAGTTGTATTCGCACTGACATTAAGTATAGATATTGATTAACAAACACAATGGGACCAAGATACCAAAACAAAATGTGTGCCTTTAGCCTTACGTATCCCACATGAAAGGAGCATGTGTGATATTGCCATCTTTGGCCTGCCAAACTACGATATTTTTTACATTATCTCATAAATGGAATGATTTTCAAAAAAAAGTTATAGAATATAAATTTACGGTTTGATTTTCTCTGCAAATGTTGTCTGAGACATTTCTCACTCTAAGACGAAATGAGCGAGATTTAATCAAAAAAGTATGTTGGTATTCATGTAAAGTACCCGTTATTCTTGTCGGATTTTAATGAAGCTTGAATTTCTCGACATATTATCGAAAAATACTTGATTATCAAATTCAATGCAAAGTCATCCAGTAGGAGATAAGCTGTAGGCGGGGAGATGGACTGAGAGACAGGCATGAAGAAGCTAAACGCCCCTCTTCTCAATTTCGCGAACGCGCTTAAAAATGCTACACATAACTCACGCTGTGTTCGTTCGACAACTTCTTCACCTCGGCTGTAATGCGGGTAGTATGTGACCAGGAAGACTTGAAAGGGAATAAAAGTCACACAGACAGGAAGATTGTATGAGCTAGATAGAAGTCCAGAGCAAAATCTTCACGTCAAACACTCTCCACGTCTGTATTTTCTACTAATCTCTAGATTAAAGGCATTTCAAATAAGATAATTACTTTTCGTTCGTGGAAACCTGGAGGAAATAACCACGTAACATACACTGTGACAGTGGCCATATAAATATTGTTTTTCACAACTTGTTATCACCACGTTCATAAACATAAAACATGATAATTATAGGGGGAATAAACTTTATGAATTTACATTTTTACATTCTGTCCACAAGGTCTCAGTATATTTTGAAGTCTATGTTTCCAGCCATAGTCTTCGGATCTCCCCTAGTGGGCCACGTCTCTGCATGCCTTCAATCAATTTCGGACACAAACATGGCTAATAATAACTGACCATTTTAGTGACGCTGACTACAGGATTTTCATGTTTTGCTGGCTGTGCATCTCGGTATAGTCTTAGCAACTGACCAACTTAATGCACAAATTCTTGTTTCATAATAAGTTTATTATATTCCTTTGCATGTTTCGAGCACAATGTGCTCATCATCAGGAGGTCAAAATTTTATTATACAGCATCTGGTATCATCACACTCGTCACAGAATGTGGTGATACCAAATGTTGTATAATAAAATTTTGACCTCCTGATGAAGAGCACATAGTGCTCGAAACATGCAGAGGAATACAGTAAACTTATTATAAAACAAGATTTGTGCACTAAGTTGGTCAATTGCTAAGATTAACTACAGGAAGCACCCCATCTTTGTCCTACATAAATTGCGGTCTTTTATGGTGAGGCGTCTTCTAAAACCATTCCATTGAGTCATTTCCTAGGGCGAAAAGAAACGTACACATGGCGACCCAAGGAAATATCGTACTTTTTGCATCATTGTCACTTAACGTGAAGTTTCTATGACCACATGTTTACAAATCTCCATAAACCGCATATATAACAATTGTATCTGTATCCTATTTCCCGCTCTTACTAAGTATAACATTTAATGCTCGTATGAAAATCTACTGATTTCGAGTTCACGGTTTAGTCACATTCTCAATGAAATGAAGATCTTCGTGGTGAGCGCGCTGTTTTAATGAGAGGGTTTACTTTTATCTACAAGTTACACATTGTTTATACTCCTTCAGCTTAGAACTCCGTTTATTCCAGATCCTAACATGAGTCGCGACAAAATAAATCAGTTTGATATCAACGTAGGTTCACACAGATACAACAGCTTCAGTGATTTCACTAGTAAAATTAAATTATATTCAATTTCTCATTCATTAACGTGCTAGTTTAATAGCAAAGGGCCAATTATAAAACAAAGACAAAGTACACAAAATTAAGAGAACTACTACACAAAACGCATGGGCCGTGTAGCTCAGTCGGTATAGCGACTGATTACGGGCTGGACGGTCCAGGATCGAATGCCTGTGGGGACGAGATTTCCCGCCCGTCTAGACCGGCCCTGGGGCCCACCCAG
>Ga0123354_10002631_pt1 | contig 23968 bp, 10 predicted proteins | sample TergutLab28metaG_2_FD_97872 | JGI IMG/M metagenome (GOLD analysis project Ga0123354, IMG submission 97872) | Labiotermes labralis P4 segment gut microbial communities from Petit-Saut dam, French Guiana - Lab288 P4 | ecosystem: Host-associated > Arthropoda: Insects > Digestive system > Gut ... | reverse complement strand
TTATCTCCGTAACCGTTCAACTTTGGACATAGGTGTTTTGGGTTACATCGGTATACTTTAACATAAGGAACACCCTCCCGAAGTCTGGCACATTCCTCCTGGGACACCCTGTATATTATATATTACATTATATTATACCCCCTAGCATAAGAAATAGTCCCTATGGGGAATAAAGAAAAACGTTATCCAACCAGATACACCAGGGACCATGTTACTCTGTAATATAATATCTCGAACCCGCCCCATTACGCCCCAAGACCACTACACGCATGCTAATATAGCCTAAGCTCTAAGTCTAACCACAACCTGATGATGGCCCACATATAGGGCCGAATATGTCGTTGTAAACTCCTATAATATAATAACAAATATAGTTGTGTTCGACTGTAAGTGTTAACATACCTAACTCACTACCGCAACTGTACCCACATCGAAAATGTACTACGCTGTCACATCGAAAGATTATTCCTTTGTGCCGAGTACATTTCGTATCACGAAAGTGATGTTCTGTCTGTCCGTTCTCTACCCTTGGGTCTCCATTGTTTATTAAACAAACCGCATCCGTGTTCTCTGTGACTCCGCCTAGGCAAAGCAAAATTGCATTTCATAGGTTGTAAGGATACAACTGTAGATGAGACATTTTGACCAAGACAGAGGAAGTATAAACAGAACGTAAAAACATAATGAGGCGTTTCACAATTTCTACATTTAATCAAATCAAGAACGACGACATGAGTGAAGCATGCGAAGTCGCATGGCGAAACAAAAAAACGCCTACAAAATTTCGTTTGGAATATCCAAAGGAAGACACCAAGTTCAAGATTAAGACATTGATAGTACAGCGAATTTCAGAGAAACATATGTGAAAAAGTGACCTGAATTACCAATTTCAAGGTAGGTTCCTGTAACTATTTCTTGTGAACACGGTGACAATGTTTCGGGTACAATTTAAACCACAGGATTTTTGACCAGATGATTACTCATACACTACTGGTGAAATGTTGTATATCCTAGGTCAATAAATTAACAGTCCCGTTTAAATGAAGTATGAGTACAAGCTGTCACAAACACATGGTTACTACTTGCTTGATTCTGTCTATTCAAAATACCTATACAAATTCCACTGACCATTATGTCAATATGGGTCTTTATGTATCAGTATTATCACCCTGCTTCCGCACAGGCATGCACTTCATATGTCGTCCACGAAAGGAAATAAGTTCTTCACCTTTCATTCGATTAAATTTCACGGCATAGAAATAAAAAATCGTCACTCCGAGTAGGGCACCTGCCGAAGCACGTCATAGCAACATAAGAATTCGCTGTACAAATTTAACCTGTATCATTAAGTGGAACGACCACATGACATTCCGTTGTCTCCAGGTGCGGAGCGCTTAGTGCACGTGCACCTGCTGGACGATTACACAGGGTTGCTGGAGCTGGGTATGCGCCACGTGTTCCAAAGGCATGGAGACACGTGGCTGAGTTTCAACGTGACAGCGGCGGTGATTCGTCCCAAGCCACGCACTCAGCTGCGCCTTCTGGTGCATATTCGTGCCACAGGTCCGGACAACCAGTTTGATCTTGCACTGGTTGTAAACCCACACGAAGGACGTCAGTTCCAGGATGTGCAGCCATTACTATTGTTGTCATACTCTACGCTCACGGTAATCAGTTTCTTCTTCTCTTGTCCTTCACTACGTCATGCAAGTTTCTGTTGCTTCTTTTAATTGTTCGTAAATGGATATATCGTTTCCTTAGGGGCATTCTGCTAGAACAGTGACGCTATGCAGCCCAGCCCTTGATTTTCTGTGCCTTCGAAATGAGCAATGTAGTCAGAGGCGGCGCTAGATTTTTTTTTGCTCCGGGTGGGCCCAGAAATGTTTAATGAAATACAAACAATATTACGACAGTTGGTTGCGTTGGTCCAACCGTTACAAGTGTATAACGCGGCCCTGTAGATCACACGTCTGGACCATCAACATTTTTTCGCAGTATTTACACAAGAATCGGTTGCGTCTTCAGAAGCATCACTGCCCATCCCATTTTCAAAACCGGTGACACTGTATATATCATAATTGTCCATTTAGCACTGAAATTGTCTAAAACTGTTAAAGTCCTTTTCCCTTCGCCAACACTAAAAGTGCCTTTCATTCTATGCTCGCTTGCAGAAACTTACCTCTTTTCAGTTTCTTTTGTGTGTCGTCTTTGTTAAAATAATAATAAAAAAATAGGCTACCTTGTGGAAATGCTATTAATTACACTGCTGGCCATCGTGCGTTATGAAGGTGCTTGGCAGATAAAAGCTGCGCAGGCGCATAACGACAACGCGAGTAAGGGCAGTGCTCCGCGAAGTAACCGTCCACTGTGAGAACATAATTAAGCGTCGACTCACATTTTTTACAGAAATGAAGTAAAAGATACTTTGTTAGAGTAAAGAGTACGGCCTGTAACTAGACTACATTTTACAACTCCATACATTAATAACACTCATACAGTTAGAAGGTTAGACCAATCTGGGTTAGCTGAAGTATTCTTAGGTTCAAGCCAGATGCATTAAATCTGGGCTTGGTTTCTTAATTTGGTTGTCACAGGTACATTCGTTTGTGACACAAATAATTTGGCATCACTGCCCTCATAATTTATGTCACTGTCACCCTCAGTGCCATTGGTGCACGCTTCAGTTTTGAGTTCACTATGGATGAGATATCCTCAGTACAGCTTGAAATATATTCATCAGGCATTGTAGATTCGGCACCTACGTGGCATCTACAAGCCACTGCTATTCGATTACTGGGGTGCAATACAATACTTGCACAAAAAATGCCATGCAATAAGCCATCTAATCATGAAATTATCCTGTCTCTTCCTAGGTGGTACCACATTACATGATTCGGAAAAAGAGAGATGCTGAAGATTATGAGGAAGAAAGTAATAACATATGGGATGACGACAGGGCTCCAGCAGCCACTGAGCTGCAAGCAAGGAGGGGAAAGAGGCAACGTAACACCTGTCGCAGGCGGCCGTTATACATAGATTTCTCAGAAATCCACTATGACACATGGATTGTGGCTCCTAATGGATACGAGGTGGGAATAACTGCAGATATGAGATAAGGACATTGCATACTCTGAGCAAAATTATAATATCCCAGTTAGGGAGGGTTTTACAGAGTAGACAACAGAACAACTACCAGCACTCTTCGCATAAAGAACTGCTAGGGCAATGGTCAGTTTCCTGTGGGTGTCAATACTTGCCAGAGCACAAACAAAAACACTGAACTATAACTCTTTTTACGAGGGGCTCTGATTAGTCCTTAGCCCGACCTACTTTCTGATGTCGCAGGACGGAATCGATAGTGTCGTTGGGAAGAAGAGTCTGTTCATATGCCAAATTGCAAGTCTCTTCTTGTTACAGAGGTTGAAAGGAAGCATGTCAGGCTACGCGCGCGATTTCAACAACATAGAGACGCGAGCTGTTATCAAGTTACCCCCCCCCCATCGCAAGGCAAGGCGCCGAAGGAAATTCACGCCATTCTGAAGGAAACAATAGGGGAACATGCACTATCGTATGCCACCGTCAACAACTGGGTGGCCCAGTTTAGACGTAGTGATTTTTCCACCTGTGATGCGCCTCGTCCTTGAAGACCCAAAACAGTGACCACCCCGGAGATTATTGATCAAATTCACAAGCTAATCTTGGAAGACCGCCGGATTTCGGCTAAATCAATAGCTGAGCAACTGGGCGTCTCACGTGAGCGGGTTGGGTCCATCATTCATGAAGATTTGGACAAACGGAATATCTCCGCGAAGTGGGTCCCGAAATGCCTGAACGCGGATCGAAAACTTCAACTGTGCCAGTCCTTTGAGTAACTTTTGGAATTTTTCAGGGGTGATCCAAATGATTTCCTGTCGCGATTCTTGATCATGGACGAAACCTGGCTATATCACTATGACCCGGAGACAAAGCAACAATCAATTGAGTGGCGGCATAGCGGCACACCCCACTCCAAGAAATTCTGAGTGCAAAAATCTGCTGGAAAAGTTCTCGCCTCGATTTTTTTGGATCAACACGGCATTCTCCTCACTGATTACCTTCCAAAGGGCCAAACTATCAATAAGGAGTATTACTCATCTCTGCTGGTGCAACTGAAGGACATTTAGAAGGAAAAACGCCGCGGGAAGTTCAACAAAGGCGTCTTGTTCTTGCACGACAATGCCCCGGCTCACCGGGCACTTGCAACCCAGAAGAAACTGGCCTACCTGGGCTTCCAGTGTCTTGATCACCCACCCTATTCTCCGGATCTGGCCCCGTCGTGCTACCTGTTCCCTGGACTGAAAAAAAATTGAAAGGTAGCCATTTTTCGTCCGACGCATAGGTCATTGTTGCCGCGGAGACCTGGTTGGACGGACAACCTTCTGAATTTTTTTTTAGTGGCTTACAAAAGTTAGAGCAACAGGCTAAGGAGTGTATTAAGCTTCGTGGGGAATATGTTGAATAAATCCCGTGTTTGGTCACTGTAGCTTGTTTCCTTCCTTGTCGGACTAAGGACTTATCAGCACCCCCTCATATAAACCAAAAAAACACAATATATAATGTGTGTGTTTGTGTCCAATACAAGAAGTATTAAAAAAAGCCAAAATTCAAATGTAGTGCTGACTTCCACAGTGCAACACTGTGTAACTTTTCTCTAGATTTTACCTTATTTAAAATAATTTTTAAAAATACTGCCTACTTCTCTACCTGTTTGTCAGAGCTGATTACTGGTACTTTTTTCTGTATAAGAAACACTCACTTGCAAGTAAGCTGGGGGATGAAGCAGTCATAATCTGCTTCAAGACATGTCATGGTATTTGCCTGGAGGAGCTGAGAAAGGCCATGATAACCCTCATTCAGTGACATCTAAGATCCAGACTTGGTGCTTTTGAATATACATGCAGATTTTGGTGTGGAATTTTGTAGTAAGAAAAGTTTTGGAAGCACTGCTCTATGTCACATACTCCTTACTCTTCAATTATATCAACATATTTCCTCCTACATAAATCAATGCAAGCAACATTGTGTTTCTATGAAATGACTTACATGAATTCACACGAAAGGATTCCATGCTTCTTCACAGATCAGTTCAGAAGTGTAACCCTTGATTTAAAACTACTTTACAAGTACTCAACTTGCCAAGTATCCATTTCAGCTCTCTAGTGATATACACTGACTACCGATATATGTGAATAAACCCACCTGAGAAAGTCAAAGCCAATTAAAATCTGCTACATGTTCAGCTGAACATAACCTCCATGATTTCACTACCCTTACATTGGGTGAGGTGCACAAATCGCACACTTCTCCACTGACATAATCTCTTCTACATCCAAGTATTTTTCTAAACTATGTTCTTCCTTCAGACTAACATTTTGCAACTGTTAATGTAATTATTAAATAATTTCATAAGCTACAGGAACATGTTTATGTTTAATTGTTTCTAACTTCAGTTTTAATTTTCATATTTTAATGCAACCTATATTTTGCTCCTAATATTCTAATTTTGCATTATTGTTATTTCAGGCATTCCAGTGCACTGGCAAATGTTTCTTTCCCGTGAGTGAGCATCTGTCCCCAACAAAACATGCCATTGTCCAGACTCTCCTGCACAGTGTGTCCCCAGGCAAGGTATCCCGGGCTTGTTGTGTTCCCACACGACTAGAGCCCATCTCTGTGCTCTATGTCGACCAGAAAGGAGTCCTCACATATCGCTTCAGTTACCAGGACATGGTAGTGGCCGAGTGTGGCTGCCGATGAAGTGAATGCAGTTTGTGAATGTATGACTTTACAGCTCCAAAGCTACCACAATATACATGTTACATCTTGAAATAAACACCTTTCACAGCTTCAAAATCTTGGCAAGGTGCATATGATAATTGCAAATACAGTATGTTTAATTAAAAACACATTGTCAGATTCCCAGATTCTTATGTAAGCAGTATCCAGTAACAAAGTTCTGGATACTGCTGGCTTAGATTAGGAACTAATTCTTGTGAACATGGTAATGAACCAACGGGTTTAATAAAATGTGTGTAATTTATCCACTAGCTGGGGACCTGTTAGCTTCTCAAGAAACACTTTGTACCATGCAACTAGTTAATTAGTTAGTTGCCACTTTTTTCTACCATTCCTCATTGTACTGAAGCTCTCCATTACACTTTCATTCTTCTGTAATTCATCCTTACCCATTCCTAACCTCTTCATCATATTCCTTACTCAGCCTCTACATTCTTCATTCTAATTGTTTTCATTACCACCTCATCAGACTGCTGTGTAATCCTTCTTCAAACACCCTTTATTTCCTCATTTTACATTTCTTTCAGTTTTATTTCATCATATAATCTCTGGTAATGTAATATGTATGGGGAAGAAGAGAGGTGTATGCAGGGTTTTGGTGGGGAAACCTGAAGGAAAGAGACCACTTGGAAGACACGGGCGTAAGTAGGAAGATAATATTAAGATGGAACTTCATGAAGTGGGACGTGGGGGTATGGACTGGATCGAGCTGGCTCAGGATAGTGACAGGTGGCGGATACTTGTGAATGCGGTAATGAACCTTTAGGTACCATAAAATGAGGGGAATTTCTTGACTAGCTGAAAAGTGGTTAGCTTCTCAAGAAGGATTCTGCTCCATGAAGTAAGTACATAAGTAAGTAATACTCTCTGGTATGTGTATTCAGTGAGGCCTAGGGGAAATTTAAAATGAAAAAATTTAGGCAATTTGAATTCAATTTCTATACTTAATTTCTTCTGTTGTAGATTTCTTCTGCCTGTAAGTTGTGAAAGTTTGCTTACTATCCAGCTATGTAAATGTTAACATAAAAAATAACCCTACCTATCTTTCATAAACTTATTTATATCCACACAAAATCTGTATGTAGTTATACTGATTCATCAGTATTCACAAATCTAGCTCAACAAATTGAAATTTCTTCACGGAGTAGTACTACAGGTACAGATCAACAGAATAAGTAGATAAGGGGGAGACTGAATGTTTTGAGCCCAAAAACAAAATGATAGAAATAATTATTTGAAGAGTTCCAAAAGAATAGAATACTATCTAATAATAAGCATGTGTACAGACAGGCCTACCAGCAGTGAGGAAAACGATGTCTTGGTAGATTGATGATGAGACAGCTGGGTCAGGTCCAGAAGCTAGAATTGACCACTATAATACAGATGATGATGTGGTGATTATGATAATGATCACTGCTATACATGCTTGGCATATTATTTGGATAACACTAGCAACCTGCATTGCACTGTATCATGATCATCCAAAAAAATGATCCACCTGCTACACAGCATGGTGCATGATGGCAGTATTGCCAACAGTGGGTGTGGGATTAATGAGATTGAGGAGGAAGAAGTAATTTACAAAAGACTGACATGCATAAATGCTGCATAACTTCCAGGGTCATAAAATAATAAAATATGTAAAAAAAAAAAAAATTCCAGGGAACTGTCCACACAATCAAAGTGTCCAGTTGTAAATGGCAAACTGTTATTCCCACCCCACAAGTTTGTATCTCCACCTTGTTGGTATTATTAGCAATAAAGAAGTAAATTTAGACCGTGCAGTACCCAGACTGACATTAACTTATACAGCTTTCTGTACTGTAAGCACCCTAACTGGAATTCACTCAGTGGGGTTAAAGTGGCCAGGTTACAAAGCTGGCTACTCTCTCCCATCAAGTGCCAAGGTTACAGTAGCATGATTCTTTATTAAGCAAAGAGACAGCTTTACTCAGGTATCACCTAAGAATGATTAGATGCTGCTGCATTTAATGTTTGTTTACTGTAAATGAATAATTCACAATTCAGTTTTGAGAACAGATTTGCTGTCACAGACCAAGTCAATGTGAACACTCTTGTGCAGAGAACAGATCTATCACTCCTCTTTCTCACACTGGCTACTTTCTTTTTCTTTCAAGCACTCTAAAAACACTGATGTCAGCATGTTCATAATAATTCCTTCTGCTTTGCAGAGATAGCTGCTTCTACAGTCATGTGCAGTATGCAACTGAAATTCCATAAACTGTGAAATTTGACACGCTTACAGTGATGACTATGTATGACTTTGTGCAGAATAGTAAATGTTTACTGGCACTAAGGTTAAACCCTCTGATTCCACCTTCAGGGTAGAAGAGGAGCTGAGATGTGGATCTACCATGAAGATGTAGACACAGCATTCCTCTGAAATGTCACTAAATTTCTACCAGAGTTCCCAGTATCACATCCCAGAAAACACTCTTCAAATACCTGTCACCTATACACATTTTATACCTTTTCCAATGCACAGAATTCCTGACAATAATACTACTCACATGAAAGCAATACTTGGATGGTGAAAGTGCAACTTTTAAACATGGCTACTCCCTGGTAAACATGAAATCACATTGGTGCTTCCTTAAATTTGATTCACATGACCAGTGGCAGTGCTCTGTGTGCTATACCTAAGAATACATACAAAAACCCTCTTAATATCCCATCAGAAAATGGACTAACTCTACAGAAAATGTAACTCATTGTACTCTTGACTGAATTGAATCCAATCTGACAATCCATATGCCTAATTAGTTGGAAGGGACCAAATTAAATATAAATTTTTAAATTTCATTCACAGGGTTGTCATTCTGATAAGCATACACACTCCACACATAAACTACTGCATGAAGCCCAGTTCCTTAACATGCCACTGTTATTTTCATACAAACCTGGGACTAAATGACTTGATAAAGTCATGGTGATACAGTGGCATAAATGCTTGTTGTACACATTCAGCTAAATGTAAATGTTGGCATTCACTCTACTCACCAATTGCACTGCTTTTCTGTCCCAGGTATAAAGTTCAGGTCTGGATGGGTTCAAACACAACCTCCCAAATGCTGCAGCTTTCAGTCACACATCATGATTTTGGCCTCATCTTGCAGAAAGAACATTTCATAAGTAGGCCCATCTGCCAACATACAAATATTCAGAGTCTGTGGTTGAACAGTCTGCGTCTAGACTAGGGATTCTGAAACCAACCTTCTGAGAGGTCATGAACTCCAAAAATAATAAAGTGAGCTTGATGGCTTAAATTGGTTGCTCAGCATGTATTGATTCTACTTGGGTTGCAAGGTCTATGTGACGTACAATTCTGGGCCATGGTTGAAAAGCTTGGAAACCCCAGATCTACACCATGCAGAAGAATGTCATATATCCTTGAAATAAAGAGTACAATAGCACAGAACAGAATAGAATACGACTGCAAGTTATTTATAACCCACAGATACTTCACAGAACTAAAAACTGTTAGCCAGTAATGTCAGACTTATCATCATCAAATATAATAGTGTGAGATTTGATGTTCTCACAAAATAGCTGTTGAGGATTCAAGTCTTCTGTTATATGACAGCATGTCAATGGGTGATCCTTGAAGATGAAGGCACCATAATCCTTCAGAAAGTCACCCAATGACACAACACCCACATCCCAGAAGACATGAATCCTCAAACGCAATACTGTTTCAAATATAAATATGTAATAATAACATTTTTAGAGCCACAAAAATAATTCAATCATTGAACCATTGCCATTTTACAGATGAGAATTTCAATGAAGAAAACTCTTGTACAGAGCAGAAGCAGCAAGACAGACATTCCTTTCATACAGGCTGACATACGAGTATATTATGATTTAAACTGTTGGTGGCAGGTGTAAGAGTAGAGAATACCTTCATTTCGGAACAGCTAACTTTTTTTATATATTTACTGAGATTATTATTTGGCCAATGAAACTAACATCTTTCACTTTCACCTATACTGTATGCCACATCTCAATAGCCACTTTACAGAGATACTGACATACTTAGCTGTAATGTGACTTGCATTCAGTATTTTTATCTACAATAATTAGAATGTTCTGGTCAATGCATCTCTTATATATATATATATAACAGATGCTCTGTCAGTGGTGGATGGGTATACATTTGTACAGCGACTGTTGAGACTGTGTATGTAAGAGTCTGTTCGGCAACTTTCCTTGTTGTCCATAACAAATAACACTTAAAAAGTATATATATATATATATATATATATATGCTGGTAAGTGGTGGTTATTAAAGTTTTGACATATGAATGTCAGCACATTCACCATATCACTTTAAAAAGTTAGTTTTCTCTGTGCAAGACATTAAAGCGTATGGGAGAGTGGAGGTATAGCTCTACGCATTCTTGATCCCAGCACAAGATGGATGTGAGTGACCAGCTTCACGTTCGTCATTTTACCCCCAGGGAAAGAGCCACTATTTTTGCTTAATTTTATCACCATTTTACAGAACTATGTAAATTACTTTGACATATGCCAAATTCATTTACAAGCCTTCATGCATTGATATAACAGAATGCTGTTATACCGTATAACATTTGAGACACAAAATCTTGAACACAGTGGTGCAGTTAGTGCAATGTATGTTTATGTCTTTAAATAATTTCCGCGACTTACGTCACACGTCATATTCTCAATCGCGTATGCTTAGGTAAGACTGTTCCACAATATGAAGTGACGGTACCATAAACTGTATTCTTTTAAGGGTTGTGCGCGATAATAAGAAATGCAGAGGGAACCAACAGAAGAAGAGGTACGCTTATGCCCTACCAAACTGTTTGTCATTCTTCATTCATTTCAGAATATTCTTCTATTCATAATATCAGCACTATTTATAATAAGGAATTCAAACGTCATCCAAACAGGCGCCGCCGGTTGTGCATTAGGATATTTACTGCACCTGGGGCATGAGGGTTGCCAACATAAGGAGAGTAAGTGAAGTGACAGTTACTCTGATCCATGGTTAAGAGATTTCAAGGTTTCGTCGTAGTGTAGTTTAGGCCTTCACTCTTCAGGTATGTTACGCGGCGTAGATTGATAGCCTCAACAGGTTGTCCCGAAACATTGATAACCAACTACCAACTTACGCCATTTATCATCCCAGAAAAGGAAAGGCTTGGCTTCAGAGTCATCAGGGTGATTTCAGTTTCTCGTACCATTACGAAAATGGAATGCCCAAGGTGCAGCACATTCGTTTTGTGGCAGCACTACATGGCAGCCGGGAGTTGAGTCAGTACAATGAAACTACAACTAACTCCACGGAGTAGCGTCCTCCCTGAGAAGCCAACAAGTTGTCAGCTTCTCAAAAAATTTTGTGGAACCCCATGGTTCATCACCGCATTCAAAAGAATACGCCACAATGAAACCCTGAAGCGTTACTTTTATGTATAGCTCACAACCTTGTTGTATGTCACTGACATGAGACGTCAAGGACCGACACTCATGAATATTTGCAAATTGAATTTCAGTTTCAGAAACTAAAATCAAACCTCAAAAAACCTATCCCTTATTGATGTTTGTAACCATGCCTCGCGTTTCGGCGCTTTTTACGTCGTGACGGTCACGAAAATGAAGACCTGAAGCCTAAACATGTGGCACCTTTCTGTGATCACGATCTGCCATAATGTGTACTGTCAACTCTGATGCAATATGACCAAATACAGAAATGCAGACATCATTTTGGTTATAAAGTCCCAGGGTAAAAACCCTACCGTGGGTCCTACGAATATTTGGGCCTTATAATAATTACCTTAGGTGAAAACACTGTGAAGGCTTGGACTGGATTCAGTTGGTTCAAAATGGTGCATCTGTGGGCTACTTAACATTGCACTTAAATTTCAGGTTCCACAAAAGCACGGAATTTCTTGCCCACTTGACACTTACTGTGGTGTAAGCTAGTTATCTCAATCCTTGACTTCTGATCCTTCAAATGCATCTAATTTTCCCAACCAAATAGCATTGGCAATCACAATATAGAAAAATGATATTCCAGATGTAATAAAATTTGCTATATATCTTTCATCAGTAAGCACAACATTTTGCTCAGGTTAGTTTGCTTTGTTGTCACCATGTCAATGCAGGGGCCCAGGTTCAATCCCATAGCCCATGTGAGATTTCTGGTAGACAAAGTAGCACTGAAACAGGTTTTTCTCCAAGTGCTTTTGCCTTTCCCATCAGCATCATCCCACAAATGCTCCATGCTCACATTTCATTCATTCACCATCAACAATGTATTAATAAAACCGTGGCATTCAAATTGTGATTTGTGGAGGACATTCACAGGTTCTGCAAGCACATTTCCTTTGTAACATAATTTGTACACATACTTTTGATAACTTTTAATCACATTAATTTTTTTATTTTGCTCCCCATCTTTGTGCATAATGGGCACCGGGTTCATTTTCAGTGATCATCAATATTAAAATTTTGTTCCATTGTTTAACATCCTATTCCCTAACTTCTGTAAAATGCTAAGGTATGTGAAACTGTGCAACATCACAGCTGCAGCACCCCTCCCCCAAACCCCAAACTGAAATTTAACAAAAAAAAAAAAAAATTATCTCGAAAGATTAGACCTTGTGATTACAGTCACATTTAACATGATTTTTATAACAAATTTTGCAGATCAAGCACAAATTACATACAGCATCAGGGTCAGGCCGCCCACCACACAACAGTAAAAAATTCTGGGTGCACAGCTGGAAACTTTATCATGAAGAGTAAATAAAATCCCATGTTATGGGTACTTCCATGTCAGAAGTGGCCTTCCACAGTCTTGTCACGTGTGTGGAAAAAATAAGGCAAGAGACTGGACTGTGATGCATTAGTACAATAATCTTGGTTCCATCTGATTGATCTCCCAACAATAATTTATTTCCAGAAAACACGGCCTTTCTGGTTTCTATAGTTACATAATTCTCTTGTACAAAAAAGAACAAGAATTTATGTACAAAAAAGACAGACATCATATATTACACAGACATGATGACAAATTATTATGTCATTATGGGAGAGAGGAGACAGTTAATATTTAAATTGAAGCAAATGAATTGTGGACACCACAAGAGCTGACAAGTTACATATTGTGCTGATTTTTCAAGCTAACTGACATGCAGAACACTGGAAGTAGTTCATCACTGTTCACATGGCTTCTCTGTCAAATGTGGTGGAACTTCTACAACATGAACTCTTTATTAACTTCAGCTAAATCTACATTAAACATTTATATTGATAATCCAAAAATATTTTAAAATATGTAGCTAGGTTTCCTGCTTCTAAAGCCAATGCAGTTAATCTTTACACAGTAGATATTTCTCAACATCACATTGTACTCATTAAATAAATTGATACATGGTATCAGAATTATGATAATACTTAAAACCTGAAGCTGTTTCTCAGTTCAAGCAAATTTTACATACAAAATGTTCAATGCTCAGAAATTCCTGACATAAAAAATATGCCCACTGTCAGAACTTGTCAGGAACATTTTTCTTCAATATGAAGATTATCACTGTTGGATCCACAGTCATTTTTCACAAATGAATAAAAAAAACATATGCCTGGATAACAAGCTAAAGTGTTATCAAAGTAGATTTACCAATCATTTATCAATCAGATGAAGAAACAATGTATACCTAATCTGAGTATTCCAATGTAACACTTCCTAGAATATTTCCTCAAAGAAGGTTTTACGTTAGCTCAAACCCAGAAAAGATTAAAGAAGAATCACAATTTCACACAGGATGATTCATTTGGATATTTATATACATACACTGGTCTCTAAGCAATTGAAAGTGGAAGCAGTCTGAGAACTATTGACAAATTCAAGACTTTTCCAGTGGTACACTACAAACACAAAACAAACTTTCCCCTTAATCACGATTCATTATTCAACAGCTGTAAGGTGTTGGGGCAGTAAATCACCTGTGTATCTGCATTATTCAACTGTAAAAATGTCCCCATATGCAATGGAGAAGTATTACCTAGATCAGGACCATGTAAACTTATGTGTGTTCATGAGGGCACATCAAAACATAATGGAAACCACGAGAGCCACAGAGAAAAACTTTTCTAATAATATACTAACTTATTACCATTCCATTTCTGTCACTGGCTGTTTACTGCATATTTTTATCTTTAAAAACACAAAAACAATTAACTGAGAATTTTAAAAACTATCCTACCGTTTGAAAATGACTGCCAGAATCAGAACAGTGTACTGCAGTGAGAATTTTTTTGTCAGCTTCAGTAAAAGTAAAGCACAGCTTTCATTAATAAAAGGTCCTGTGAATAAACCACTATAATTTTGCTGTCTCTGAAGAAATTCTGGTCTCAGTGCAAGACAGCAGACTTTCATTCACACATAGTGGGCAGCAACATATTGCGGTTGTAAACTATTCTGTGCTTCAACCGAAACCTTTACCTGCACTGCAGTTCAGACACTGAGAACAGTAAATATTGAGTTAAACTGCAGGTTCTCTCACCCAGTTATCATCCTCAACATGAGGTACCTCCATTATGCGTACCCTTAAGTGTGAAATTAGTTCTGTTGTATTACAGGATAGACATAAGCAGAGATCTGCACAAATATAAAGTGAACTGTTTATCAGAAAGAAACAGTTTAGTTGGAGCCTGCCATTTTCCTTTGTAATTGAAACACATGAAATTATAAACTTAACTGACTGTGTACCATTCTAGTACATTTTTCAAATTTTATTGTATTAGTCATCAACTGCACTTAACATGTAATGCATACACAGCATCAGCAAACAGTATGTGTCACTAGGTGACTCAGCTAATATTTTGCACATTAGAAAATATGACTGATATACAATACATGGCAATATTAACAAACATTACATGTTTTAATAAGACCTTACAGGTGGCATTCCATTGACAACTATATGATGATAATGTAAGCATCTCAAGGTGATAAGATAATAGTCAAAGTACAGCACATACATTACATGTTGGTGCAGATGGTTTATGCTACTAGATTTACGTAAATAAAAACGAGAAGCATAGGTAATTCAGTCATACTGAGCTGACAGTCTCCTACAGAGGCACAGGCTTTTCTCCACTATTCCTGAGCAACTCTCAAATCAACCTAGCCTAGCCAATAAACACCACAGGCTCTCTTTCAAAGACAGTGGTCTGACAGTATACATGACCATGCACCTCCATCTAATAAAAAAGTTTATGAGTGTATGGAATGACACCTCCACTCCTCCCCATACTTTTTTTCATGGTGAGATCCTTAAGTATGTGGGCAACTTTACCTTTACCTTAAAACATTAAAAATGCAATAAAGAATCGATCATAAAAATAATTTTTTGCATCTGGACAGTCATCTAGCCCATGTCCACATAAGGCACTGATTAGAACAAAAGTGTATTTTGTTACGTCACATGACTGAACTGAGTTGATGAAGCATGTTCTGATATAACCTCTCTTTTTTTGTTGTAAATTTTTGCGGAGAATGACACTACTTTTCAAACTAAGGTATCTGGCTTTAAACATATGCTATGTGTTAGACGGACTTTTTTGACTCTATACACACTTACTAGGGCCACATCTTACCTACAAATCATGCCACATGGTCCTGTTCTCTATACATAGACACGATTACACGAATAAGCTGTGCACAACAAATATAAAATCATGAAAATCTGACTGCCAGTGCACAACTAACAGGAATTAGTTTACTGTTGCTGCCTTTTTAAAAATTATTTCCAGAAGCCAGCAGAAATTCTGTGTTACATAATGATACACATGTACAAATATACACACACAAAAAATGACTACCAAATATCCTTACAAATCATTAACACTGATAAAATGACCATGTTAGAACAGTGAACACTCAAGACAGTTAATGAAATTGTATTTTGAGAAATACTTTCTCTTGTTGGTCACAAGAATGCAAGAGATTATGTACAGTATTCTCAATTCAATGAAGTATAAATACATAGGCATTAACGTCTGAAACATAACCACATTACAATATGAAACACAAAATTGATACTGTATTTATATCAAAGTCAAATCACACACTTGTGATCAACTTAAACTCTTGAAACTAGAATGGTATTAGCATCCAGTGATTATTTGACTTGGACCCATCAAACACCAAACTTTTTTCAGCTCTGTAATAAATAAATGACTTAAAAGAAAGATATAACACATATTTAGAGAAGAAGTTTGTATTCACATATTAATTCTAGCACCTTGACCTTAGTGTAAAAGGTGTCTAGTACCACTTTTCCTGTCGTCCGTCTGTCTCTCTGCTCTAATAAAGTTGGAAAGAATTCACAAAACTAAATGTAAATAGGTGTAAAAGTGACACAACATTTCTAATTATTAAAGTTTGGACTGAGTGATCTAAAAACATTCCAGACAAAAGCTGTGGCCAGTAATGATATGAATAAATGTAATTAAAAATAGTGCCACATGTTGTTTCCAAGGTAATGACCATAATTACTAAACACAACTTCACAGTACTTGTACTGAAGCAAATCTGGTTGTGATTCGCTTCACAGTTTGATCATTCCTTTGCAAATCGTAGTCCTAGAATGTTCTTTACCATAAAAACTTCAACATGTGAACCTCAAAACATACAAATTCATGAATGAAGTGATAAAAACAGCAAAACTCAGTCACTTTCCTAACTAAACTCCAACATCACACAAAAGGAGGGAACAAGATGTTTCCCATGGTTAGATAATATACTGATAATAAGCAAAAAAAGATACACCATCAGTCACCTGATGATTTATCTTTTCTCATTTTTTAAGTTGTAACACAATGGGGATGTGATCTATTACAATAATACCAATGATATGTAGTGGTATATCTTCCCCTCTCTGTCTACGAGACATTGAGATTGCTGTTCTTAGGCAATGAATAGAGTAATACTATGGCTTTTAAATATATATATATATATATCTGTTTAAAACCTCTGCCTGCTTAAATTTTCTAAAAGAACCAAACTGTGATTCATCTGGCTTCATCTCTTCCACTGCATAAGAAGAAGAAAACCTCTTATTCCAGACTGATAAGTTATGACATTTTTAGAATAACACAGACAAGTTTTAGATCTGTATCCAATATGAACTCTGGCTTAACAGCTGTTCCACGTAGTAACAAAACTGTGACAGGGTAGACTTTTCAAGGGCACTTGCACTTCTGACATTCCTGGCGCATCTTTTGATATTAATCTAAAATTCAGAAAAATCACAGTTCTTTACAGTCTAACAAATAAACATGACTGTCACATACATTGTTATATGCTCTCTCTTCATGTACTGTAATTTTGTCATATGGCATCTACTTACTTAGTATAATAAATACATTAAAATCCAAGTTATAAAAATTATACAATACCTATAAGTACACAGGAAATTAATATTCATACATATATTTCCATTTAAATATTATATGGATAAAAGTGACATGTAAATTTAAATTTTATAACTTGAATTCCTGTTATATTGTTTGACTAAGTAAATATATAACAAATCAACACAATGGAATATGAAAGTAGGAATTTTGTTCTATGATGCAGATTGTTTATTAGTCCACTTCCTAGGACAGTAATGAAAACATCCAGACTCATAATAAGAATAAGAAGCAGAAGTAATAATGTCAGCCAGAAGCACTGTTGTGGTCCTATAAATGTCTCTGAACCTCTGACTCATGTTTATATTGTGACTATTCCTTTCACATTAGAATGAGAATCATTGTTTTTGAGGAAACATTAAATTAAATCAAAGATAACACAATTAACAATTCAACAAAAGTGTTACGACTGGCCGGCATATAGGACATTTAAAAAAAAAAAAATGTATGCATGAATGTGCCAGATATTTCTGAGTATACAGCAGTACAGCTTTCTTTGTTTAAATTACAATAAACTTGACTAAATCTGGGCTTCAAAACTTAACGACGTACTTGAACCTGTTTAATGCACCAATATACACATTTTAAGTGAACCCAATTTAAAACATGCACCAATGTAATATTCTGGTATGACACACAGAATTTGTGCTCAACAAATGTGGAATATTTAACAATGAAAGTACACAACAAATCAAAACTGACCAAAGGTGACATCCAGTATTTGTGCTTTAAATAGGGGCAGTCCCTGTTTAATGTTACCCCAAGCAAAGATGTTTTGCTTTATAATGCTGCCAAATTTTAAGATCCAACAATCTGATGCGAACACCGCATACCCTTGCATTGACATTATTCTGCAGGCAGAATTTTCAACAGTCACTCTTGGATATTTTCAGAAATGTAGCTGCAACATTAAATGAGTATTTACTGCATACACATTTCCATGGACACATTGTTAGGCAAATTCCACTGCCTCACACATGAAAGTCACACTCAAAGCTTTCAAAGACAAATATGCCTGCAGCATTTTCCCCAAAATTTTGGTCTCTTATTTTCAGCAGTGAAAATTGTACTACCAAACTGCATTATCTTTCAACTGAGGAAGCATGATAGAGAACAAGTAATGTGGGTATTTCATGAACTGTGTCACCTTTGACCCCTTACTTGTTTCTGAGAAAATATCTCATGAAGAGTAACTGCCTGTCATGCAAACAAGATGTTTTGTAATAATATTTGTTCCACTTACAAGAAGTCTGTTAAACTGCGGTGTCAGGTGTCACACAAAAAAAGGTCTCCAAAAAGGAAAGGAACATAGAATTTTTATGCTTGTTGTGTTGGTTTTATGACATCTGAAAAACGGTATACAGAATACAAAAATAGGAATTCTACCATTCTGACACTGTGGTGGCAGGGGGGAAGTTTAGTTCTCTTTTGTGTGAAGAGACAAAGTGTTTAGTGCATGAACTGCGAGTGAAGATTATTGAATTTGAAGTGTTCAAGGTGACAATGCAATAATGCGATCAGTCATTTGAAAACAAGAGTCTGTGTGTTGGAAAGTGTCTCTGCCTTCATGACACAAGTTGATTTGATGAATGACCCAGCTTCCCATTGCATTTGTACCCACAGATGCTGTCAGAGCACAAAGCACTCGTGGAGCAGTAGATGGGATCTGGCAGTCAGTCATCACACCCAGAAAAGTGCTGATAAATTAATGCACCATAAAGTAGCACCTCTATTTATGATGCAGGCAAGATATGGTATGTTGGCACATGTGGAGCACATATCTCTGCATTTAGAAAAGGTACTGAATTTCTCACTTTCCATCTTGCACATTCCTGCTTCTAACCTATGAGAAATAGTCACTGTTGGTTATGATTATGAATAACAATTACTTTGCTGTGCACTATTTAACATTCATTGCTAAATGCATGGACCCAGATGCAGAAACATCTGCACAGAATTTTTCCTCAGACACAAATTTTTCAAACATTGATAACATACAGAAAGGAGGCTTGGTGACAAGATTTTAATTGTTCTGAATGAGTACTGGTAGCCGCTTATCACATATCTGTACTCTTACTCCACCTAAACAGTGTGGAAGAGATGCAAATTTCTGCACATCTTCCAACATTAGTAATGTGTTCTCACAATCACACACAGTGAGCAAACATAATATTGAACTGGCATCACTTGTCACCTACATGCAGTCTTACAAATGACCCGTAGACTAAGCATCAAAAATCAGTATAAGCAGTCCTCTGGGTTTCACTAATTATACGTTTTCCATCAACGTATTCACAACTGTCTGAAAAAAAGGAGAAAGCCAGACATTGTGGCATACTATTTAGCATCCTGGTTTCAAATTCAAGGGGCCTTGTGTTTGAATTTTTGTCAGCATGCTGGTTATTCTGATGAGGACTTTTGTCCTTTTCTTCAGTCCATACAGACTGTACACTAAAATGTGTCTCAATCTCTTCCTTCCACAGTCTTCCAAAATTATCATTTATCATGACTCTGTCATTAAACTGTGCATAATCCACACAGGTGACACAGTATCATTAAACAAACAAGTAACAACAACAACAGTAACAACAGCAGCAGACACCTTAAAAAACAATAAATGTTTTTCATCCGTACAATTACAGTAACTCTAAACATTAAAACACATTTAGAAAATTTCAGAAAGCTATTATGCCTAAAGTAATGTTTAACTCCCAGCAACAACCAAAGAGTGTTTTCGTTTTATAACCCATGACTGATAAAAACCAAGCATGTAAATTCTGTAAATTATTTAATGATTTGTTACAGATAAACTGTACAAGACATAGTGTGAGATGGTCATGGTAGATTTTAAAGCACATTTCCAGCAGCTTTCTAGATGAATCAAAACAAATGTGAAGAAATGTATATATACCGTAACAACTGTGGCACATTTGATCATGTATGTTAAATTATCTCAAAAATCTGTAAGATTCTGGAAACAATTTACTGGGGCATAAAATGTATGTCTCATTTTTTCCTGTAACTTCTGTTCAGAGCACTATTCACATTTCCCAGTATTCACATAGAAACACATGTAGGTCTTCATGAAAAGTGTCTGTCAGTATTGCATGATTTTAACCAAAACTGTAATATCCTGACAGACTTCAGCAAATTTTCCAAATAGAAAATTTCATGAAAATCTGTTCAAGAGTGCTTGAGATGTTACTTGTGGAATGAAAGATAGACATTGGAAAGCTAAAGGTGCACTTTTGCAACTCTTCATTTCAAACACTCCTCCAAAAGGCAACTTTATTAAGTGGAAAACAGACTGGCTTTTAAAAGAATATGATGTACAGAACACTTTAAAAAATTCTCTTTTCCATATCAAAGGTTCACTGAATACAAGTGATATCATACAAAAACTGCCAATTCTATGCAAACCAACATGTGTCAGTGCAGAAGATTCAGCACTGTGCACTCATGAATTTGGCACTAGATGGAGTTAACTGGTGAACTTGACACCCCAGCCACTTTACCTCTTGGCCAAAAGCAGGAAAGTCTCTTGCCCCTGCTCCAAATTTAACTACAATTCCTTCTCTTCCAGCCCACAGCATCATCACTATATTGACTACACTATCACAACCCCCCTTCTATATGGCAGTGAATGTGTTAATGGATGAAGAATGACCATGTCCCCAAGGGCATCTGTCACAACACCGAAGACCACCTTCATTACTACAATGTAAGCCTGAAAACCACCTCTTCAGCTGAACTTACTGCTCTGTAACTAACTCAGGTTAACTCAGAGTGTTTTGCTTGCTGGATGTATTGTGTGCATTGCTGAAACTTGCCATAGCATGTCCAGTGACATGGCATCTCAGTCTTGCATTGCTTTCTCAACGCCACCTTTCCTCTTTCCTCTTCCTCACAGCATGAGAAATAACAACCCAACACCAATTAACTATGGCTTGGGAAACATACCCAATATGGCAGCACAAATTTTCTGTGGGTTGGTCTCATCTGGATACAACTGCATAGCTTTCTGCACCTGTTCCTCAGGAAAGATGGATGCCAGGTGGTAATGCAGTCTTCGCCTTGCATCCTCTGCATTTGTTGAAAATGGGGCATGAGAAGTGGGGGGTGGAATATGTGAGGTCTGTGGAGGCCAAACTATAGAAGGTGGATGGGCAGATGTGGCAGGTGACCAAAGGGAAGTGTCAAAAGGATCAGATAAGAGGGTTGGCTCACTTGGTGGAGCACACAGGTTCAACTGTGGGTCAGATGTGCTGCCTAGTCGGTGCATGTGCCTGCCAGGATGTGGTGGGGGGACAGGTGGCCATGCCTGATAGGAATCTGGGGCAGAAGCTATGCGTGTCACATTCTGATGCATGTGACTGTGCTCCCAACCTGTTGGAATGGACGCTGCTGAAGGGCCAAACTGAGCATCCCCACCACTGCTGTGTCGTGTCACAGGACGGTGTGTGGGGAGTGGCTGGGAGGGTGAAGGGACCAGGTACCTTCGCATCTGATACAGACGTGGGTCACTTGTTGGATTCAAGGTCAGCTGGCGCTGCAGTTTACGGTGCAAATTTACACCAACATCCGCATGTCCTGAAGGACTCTCGGGATCTGAGAGACGTTTTGACACAGCAGCATGACCTCCTTGATCACTATACACTGCACTATACTGAGGCCATGGTTGTTCTGAACTGACTGCAGGACTCCACAGTCCATACCCAGGATGTGGTAGTGTCATCTGTTGTGGATTACAGTAATATCCTACAGCACCCTCTGCCACATTCTCAACACTACAACTCTTCGGCACACTAGACTTGTTCTGTTTTTCTCCTTCTGGTGCCACTGAGGTACTGGGTACACTGGACTTGGTGCGTGCAAGTGGAGTCTTCCTGGGCGGCTGTTTTGTGGAATCCAGTTCCACTGGAGGTGATGAAGGTAATGGCAGACTCAAACACTTACTCTTTAATTGGTTACCTGCAATAAAATCACAGTCCAGCACATTAGCAGTCTGTTTCAATGCAAATATCAGGATAGCTCATTCAGAATATTACAATTGTTCTTACTATCAGCATTAAAATGAAACCTCAACTGTCTTGTTTAGAAATTATACACTACTGAATAATGCACACTGTAAGTTCCCATATGAATATACAAATATCAAAGAAATAACCTTACTTTATTAAAATATCTCAGCATGGGAAGTGTTATGTTACTAGTCTCATGACACACAATAAATAGAACTAACAAAACACTTACTAGACCAGTGTTAACATGGGTTAGTAAAACATGGACCATTAAGGAACTGTAAGAAAAAATAATCACCTGAAATTGTTTTTAAGACAGAGAGCAGGTTACGCCATTTTTGACCGTGAAGGAATATATAAAATGTATAAGAATAAATATGAATAATGTGGCACTCTACAAATCACTTAAAGAGGCGAGGGAGATGAGAAGATAGAACATGACAAAATGAGAAGAATGGGAAGAGCACTGTTATGAAGACCTTTAAAATGATGGAAATATTCCATTTTATAACACCCAGAACACATTAATTATTTCTAATACTACCAAAGTTACAGTGACTGTGATGGTGATTATGATGAACTTTCATTTGGCTAGTAAACGTTCTAAGGCAGCCTCCAGTCAGCATGAGCTGGACCTCAGTGGCCTTAGTCTAGTACAGTAAGACCACTTTATGGTAAAACCTGAAGAAAGCAGTAAACATGTTTCAGCTGACTCTAATCCCAGCCCTTTAATGGAACAATGTCTTACGAGGACAAGTGATACTGTTGCCAAACTGCTCGCTGTGGGGTGGTTGTATCATTGCTATATAGCAAATGATGAAGTTAGCCACATCACTTCACCTGGTCCAGTAATTAAAACTACACCCTGTCATCTCTTATCCTTTCTACTTTTCACTGTGCTGCCCACTGCTTAACCACCTGCTCTCCCATGGTTGATGGATGGGAGTACCCTTAATGACAGCCACATCACCTCATTCCAGCAATACTACTAAATGTCCTGCCCCTGCACTGCTCCCTGATTGACCCATTTACCTTTCAAGGCAGCCTGCACCAGTTACACTCCCTCTGCATATAGTCACACACCTGTCCCTGGCATTGTACTTGGACATGTGACTATCAAAGATGATACCATGTTGCCTCAACAGTTAGGATCCACTTAGCCCTGACGTGGTATACATCCCAGAAGAACAGAATCATCAGACAGATTTCTGTTTAAAATGGGCACTTCTACCAAATTACACCACATACCTACCACCTGTCTGTATTCATGATGCATAAATGAATAATACATTTTTAAATACATGAAACATATACCTTAGTTCTCCCAACAGTGCAATAAAAGGTTCCGAAATGCAGACATGACTTGTGCTCAGTATGCATGTTCTGCAAGTGACACCATATACTAGTTCAGACTGATTTAAATTTAGTGACAAAACCTGGATATTCTTAACGATTTTAGAGTACTGTGATAAGACTTAGGTTGCACTCCACCCGCAGTTCTTGGATGGTTCCTCCTCTTTTCTAACTTTTTCCCCCTTTACCTTCCCCCCTCCCCTTTCTATATTTTTATATATTTCCCTACTTTTGGTTCCGCCTGCCGCCCTCCGTGTCTCACTGCTGCGTTTGCTGATATTTTTTTA